>ENA-UPWU01000028-UPWU01000028.1-human-gut-metagenome-genome-assembly--contig:-NODE-28-length-48240-cov-5.763138_pt1 | contig 48240 bp, 48 predicted proteins | sample MGYA00250058_ERZ773392 | MGnify/ENA primary metagenome ERZ773392 (study PRJEB29103, sample SAMN06112084) | human gut metagenome | biome: human gut; feature: ankylosing spondylitis patient; material... | reverse complement strand
GCGCACGCCCTTCCGCATCGACAGCGTAGCCTCCCCCGCCGCCCTCGACGCAGGGCTGCGCGCCGGCGACGAGGTGGTCGCCCTCAACGGCGAACGCCACATCGAATTCGCGGAGTACGTCGGGCTGCTGGCCGACCACAAGTCGTCCGACGTGCAGCTTACCGTCGTGCGCGGCGATTCGACGGCCGTGTTGACCGTACCGGTCAACGCCGACGGCAAGATCGGCGTCACGGTAGCCCGCCACGACTACCGCCTGCGCACGAAGGAGGACACCCCGCCGGCATCCGGCGCACGGGCAGCGTGATCGCCAACTACTGGGAACAGCTCAAACTGATCGTGCAGCCCAAAACCAAGATGTACGAGGAGCTGGGCGGATTCATCGCCATCGGCAGCATCTTCCCCTCGGCGTGGAACTGGCAGGATTTCTGGTCGAAGTGCGCCTTCATTTCGATCATCCTGGCCATCATGAACATCCTGCCCATTCCGGGGCTGGACGGCGGCCATGCGATCTTCACGCTGTGGGAGATGATCACGGGACGCAAACCGAGCGACCGCTTCCTCGAAGCGGCGCAGTACGTCGGACTGGCGATCATCCTCGTGCTACTGGTCTACGCCAACGGCAACGACATCTACCGCTTCTTCATCAAATAACCAGGATCCTGCACCGAATTTTTCGGCCGTCCTCCGCCCCTTTAAGGCGGCCGAACGGGTTGCCGTCTGCAATCCGTACTAAAACGCAAAGAGATGGCAAAGGTCAAAAAAGCATATTTCTGCAAGGAGTGCGGCTACGAGGCGCCCAAATGGATGGGACGCTGCCCCGCCTGCGGGGAGTGGAACACCTTCACCGAAGATGGCTGTGGCCGATTTCGGTCTTCGACGGCATCCGCAACCCCGACAACGAGGAGATTCGCTACTACTACCCGACGGCCGATCTTCAATCAGAAGACTGCATACGAGTTTCAAGTTTGACTGGAGTTCAGACGTGTGCTCTTCCGATCTCGACCTGGGCAACGCCGAGGTCAACCGGGTGCTGGGCGGCGGTCTGGTTCCCGGATCGCTCGTGCTGCTGGGCGGCGAACCGGGCATCGGCAAATCGACGCTCAGCCTGCAAATCGCACTGGCCGACAACGGGTTGAAAACCCTCTACGTCTCGGGCGAGGAGTCGGCCGAGCAGATCAAGATGCGCGCCGCGCGCATCGGCATCGGCAACGACGAGTGCCTGATCTATCCCGAAACGCTGCTGGAAAACATCGTGGCGCAGATCGCCGAGCACCGTCCCGACCTGGTGGTGATCGACTCGATACAGACCATCTATACCGACCTGCTGGACTCGTCGGCGGGAAGCGTGTCGCAGATACGCGAATGCGCCGCGACGCTGCTCAAGTATGCCAAGTCGACCGGGACGTCGATCTTCATCATCGGCCACATCACCAAGGACGGCTCGATAGCCGGTCCCAAGATACTCGAACACATCGTCGACGTGGTGTTGCAGTTCGAGGGCGACAGCAACAACATCTACCGCATCCTGCGGGGTATCAAGAACCGGTTCGGAGCGACGTTCGAAATCGGGGTCTTCGAGATGCTCGACGCCGGACTGCGGGGGTTTGACAATCCGTCGGAAATCCTGCTGACGCACTATGAGGAGCCGTTGAGCGGCATCGCCGTGGGGGCGTCGGCCGACGGCGTGAGGCCCTACCTGATCGAGGTGCAGGCGCTGGTGAGCGGTGCGGCGTACGGCACGCCCCAGCGTTCGACGACCGGATACGACGCACGGCGCATGAACATGCTGCTGGCCGTGCTGGAGAAGCGCGTGGGGATGAAGATGTTCCAGAAAGACGTTTTCCTGAATTTCGCGGGCGGATTCAAGGTCGCGGACCCGGGGCTGGACCTCGCGGTCGTGGCGGCGGTGATCTCGTCCTACTACGACCGTCCCGTGGCCGAGGGGGTCTGCTGCGCCGGCGAAATAGGCCTGTCGGGCGAAGTGCGCCCCGCGCCCCGCACCGAACAGCGCATCAGCGAGGCCGCAAGGCTCGGATTCAGGCGCATCATCGTGTCGGGCTATCTGGCCAAAGGCGGCAAGCGTCCCAAAGGCATCGAGGTAGTCCCGATAAACAGCGTCGACCAGCTCCCGAAGGCGCTTTTCACAGAATAGGCCGACATCAAAAACAACAGATAAGGAAAGGAGCGGCTTCTGGCAGCCGCGGCCGGAAGATTTTCGATTCGCCTCGGGTGAATCGGCAGGCCGCAGCCCCGCCCTGCGGAGCCGCTCGTAACTGCCCTTCGAGCGGGCCACCGCAAGCTGCCGCCTGAAAACGCGACAGAAGTTCCGGAGAGCGAATCTTCCGACCTCGCGTGGGCTTCCGGCCGGATTGCCGCCGGTATGGAATGGATTTTGCTTTTTCCCCGGTAAAAGGGAAGAAAATGCAAAAGAGAATAGTCGTACTGGGCGGCGTGGGATTCATCGGCTCCCACCTGTGCCTGCGTCTGTTGAACGACGGGCACGAAGTCTTCTGCGTGGACATACGCGACACCGCCGATTCGCCGCTGCTGCGCGACATGCCGCCGCACCCGGAATTCCGGTACGTCCGCCACAACATCGTCAACGCATTCGGCATCCGCTGCGACGAGATTTACAACCTCGCGGCGCCCTCGCGCGTGCGCTACAACAAGGCCCTGCCCGTCGAGTCGCTCAAGGTCAGCATACTGGGGTCGATAAACGCCCTCGACACGGCCCGTTCGGAGCACGCACGCATCCTCTACGCATCCACCGGAGACATCTACGGCACGGGATACCGCGACACCTCGGTCGAGGCGGCGGACGGTTGTCCGACACACCGCACCCTCGCCGAAGGCAAACGGGCCGGGGAGGCCCTGCACCGCGCCTACCAGTATGAATTCGGGGTCGACGCACGCATCGCGCGCATCTTCAACACCTACGGCAGCGGCGCCGACCTGATGGACCAGCGCGTGGTGATGAAGATGATCGTGGCGGCATTGCAGAACCGCGACATTCCGATCAACGGCAGCGGCGAGCAGCTGCGGACCTTCTGCTGGGTGGAAGACGTGGTCGACGGACTGGTGCGGCTGATGGAGGCCCCGCCAGCCGAGACGACGCGCACGGCCAATTTCGGCAGCAGTCACGAGGTGACGATCCGCTCGCTGGCCGAGAAGATCATCGCCCTGACGGGCAGCAGCTCGCACATCGTCCACGCCGAAGCGCGTATCGACGACATACGCCGCCGCACGCCCGACATCTCGGCGACACGGCGCGAACTGGCCTGGGCGCCCCGCACGCCGCTCGTCGAAGGCCTGCGGCGCACGATCAGCTACGTCGAAAAGGAACTTGCGGAGAAGAACTATGCGGGAATATCGTGGGTGGAAATAAACTGATCGGAAGATATGACCATGACGGACTTTGACAAGATCATTTGGCGGGACGCGCTGACGTTCGTAGACTTCTTCGCCACCTGGTGCGGGCCGTGCCGGATGATGATGCCGGCCATAGACAAGTTTCGGGAGCGGATGAACGGCCGCGTCGACGTCTACAAAGCGGACATCGACGACCCCTCGATGCGTGAAATCATACGGCGCTACAACATCATGTCGGTCCCGACGCTGATGTTTTTCTGCCGCGGAGAGGTATTGTGGCGCGAGAGCGGCCGCGTGGGGTACGAACACCTGATCAACGTGCTGAACGAACTCGAAAAGCGCGAACAGGTGATGCAGCCCTAAACCTCCAATCGCCAGGCCAGCTCCTCGTGGACGCAGGCTTCGGCAGGGAGCTGACCCAGAGAGCCGGCCGCGCGGAGAACCGCCTGCCGGTTCTCTTCGTTTCGCGTCCCGAGGGCCGTGAACAGCGCCACGGCGCCATGAGCCAGCAGGTGCGCCTCCGGGATGCTGGCCGCAGCGGCCCCGTGCACGACGGCCGCAGCCGGAACGGCCCACGCCGGAGAAGGATGCGGAACGCGGGCCGCGGCCATCAGGGCCGCATACTGCCGCAGCCACCCGGCATCGGGCGCAATCCACGCCGCGAACAGTTCGGGGAACGCCCCGATGCGGCTCAACAGCGCGAAGGCGGCCTCCGCGGCGATGTCAGCATTGAGAAGCCCGTCGCCCCAGAAGGCGAACCCCCCGGGCGTAAGGCGCGCCGGATCGGCGATGGGCGGCGCGGCAAGGCGAAGGAAGCGGACATCCTGCCGCCAGAGGTATTTGGCGAAATCGTGATCGGCGGCCTCGGCACGCGCCAGCGTGCGGAGCGTCGGCAGGCTCACGCCGTAGTTCAGGCCGCAGGGTGCGCCGTAGAAGCGCATCGAATCGGCAACGGCGCCGTTGCGCTCGCGGCGGAATGTCACGGGCAGCGCCGCCATGCGGGAGGTGAAATCCATCGGAAGGTTCTTTGCGGCGCGGCAGGGCGACGTTGATCGTACGACCGAATTCGAAAACAGGAAGCACGGCGCGGGCATACTCGCGGCCTCCCGAGACGACGATGCAGGTCGAGGGATCGGCCACGCGGCACGCCACGACCTGCGTCTCCTTCGGACCGGCCTCGAGGTCGCTCTTCGCAGCGCCCGCAGGTTCGATCTGCAACAGCACGATGTCGCCCGAAAGGTCCGTGTCGGGAAGCAGTCCGGACGCAGGGCTGAAGCGGCAGACGATATACTGTTACTTGTCGGCCTGCGGGCAGACCACGTAGCGGCCGGTCTCGGTCGAGACGATCCGCTTGCCGAGGAACAGCTCCAGATAGCTCTGCTCCAGACGGTCGATCTCCTCCAGCGCGGCCTTCAGGCCCTCGCCGAAGACGTTCTCGCCCGCTTCGCCCGTGACCAGCTCGATGCGGTGGTGGCGCAGCGAGAAGATTTGCGCGGCGGCGGTGCGCGCGGCGTCCGCCAGCGCGGGCGTCGTCATGTCGGTCTTGTCCGGCTGCAAGCGCGCGAACTTGTTTTCGGAGGCGGTGTGCGACAGCACGCGGGTCGAGGCCGGAGCCGGAGCCGCGGCATTGAGGTAGGTGTCGCCGTCGAGCAGGGCGATCTGCGCCCCGGTGACGCTCCACACAGTCTTGTCGGTGAGCGGAGCGCGCACCCCGAGGTATTTCTGCGCATAACGCGCATAGGGTCCGCTCAAGGTGACGTCGTGTTCGACGGTGACGTCGACGGCAAGGATCGTGCGCGGCTGGGCGACGGTAAGGCCGCCGGCGGTTTCGTTCGCGCCCTGAAGGGAGATGTATGGGTTCTGGGCCGAGACGCCGCCCGAAAGCAGCAGGGCAAATGCCAAAAGTCTGAATTTCATGGTCCGAAAATTTTATTGCGGTTTCACAAATGTAGCTTATTTTCGCGTGCCGTCAAAATTTCAGGTAAAAATCACGGGTCAGGGCGCGGTATTCGGGCGTGTAGCATTCGTGCTCTCCCGTGCCGACGACCAGTTCCGAGACCTCGGGCACGGCGGCGGAACAATCGGCAGAACAATCGGCAGAACAATCGGCGGGGCGGTCGGCGGAACAATCGGCGGGAGGGGCGGCGGGGCGGTCGGCGCGGACGAACTCCATCAGCGCCCGTTTGGCCGGGCGGCGGGGCGTGGTGCGCACGTCGGTGCGGCGCACGAGGGCCAGTCGCCCGGCACAGACCGCGAGGAAACGCTCCGCTTCGGCCGTGGGAAGGATGACGGCAAACCGGCCTCCGGGAGCCAGCAGGCGGAGGACGGCGTCGCGCAGGTCGCCGAACGGCAGGTGCACGGCATGGCGGGCCGCGGTGCGCCCCCGATCGGGGCAGGTGAGCGAGTCGACGAAAAACGGCGGGTTGGAGACGATCAGATCGAACGGCTCCGGGGTCTCGAACTCCTGCACGGGGCATTGAGCGAACGCCACCCTTCCGCTCCAGGGCGAAGCGGCGGCGTTCTCGCGGGCCTGCCCGACATCGTCGATGTCGACGCCCGTGACATGCGCCTCCGGGGCGCGCTGGGCCAGCATCAGGGCGATCAGCCCCGTGCCCGTGCCGATGTCGAGCATCCGCCGGTCCTGCGGCCGAACCGCGGCCCATGCACCCAGCAGAACGCCGTCGGTCCCGACCTTCATCGGGCAGCGGTCCTGACGGACCGTGAATTGTTTAAACCGAAACCCGCTTAAGAAGCGGGATTTATGAGTATTATTCATTGTTCATTCAAATAGCCGTCCATGCCTGCGCCGAACAGCGAGAAATCGTACCGCGCAGGATCCTCCGCATCGAATGCGCGCAGGGCGTCCGTCAACTCCTCGACGGCCCGCCAGTCGTTCTGGCGGCGGCCAAGCAGTCCCAGCGCACGCGCCGTCTCGCCGACATGGACGTCCAGCGGCAGGTAGAGGGCCGACATCGGGATACGCCGCCACAGACCGAAATCGACACCCCGGTCGTCGCGGCGCACCATCCACCGCAGATACATGCACAGCCGCTTGCAGGCCGCGCCGCGCTCGACGGACGAAACATGCTTCTCGCAGCGCGGAGCGTGCTCCCCGGCGAAAAACTCGCGCCGGAAGTCGGCCAGCACGGCGGGCATGCTCTGCGCGGCCTCATAGCGCGTCTCGAAGAAATTCCCGATGCCGCCGTGACGCTCCTCCATACGCCGCAGGGCCAGCACGAAATCGCGCAGGTCCCCGCCGTTGAACGTGCGGTGGACGTAGGACGAAAGCAGCGCCAGTTCGCGCTGCGAGGCGTTGCGCACGAAATCCGCCGGAGCGTCGTCCATGAAGTGCATCATGCGGTGGCCGCTGCGGACAATGGCCTTACGGTTGCCCCAGGCGATGGTCGCGGAGAAAAATCCCGCGATCTCGCGGTCGGCGCGGTCCGTATAGCGGTGCGGTACCGAAATCGGATCGTCGGCGATGAAGTCGGGGCTGTTGTATTTGTCGTGGAGCGCGTCGAGCAGCTCCTTCAGATCGGTGTTCGTCATGGCGTGCGGAGCATTCGGAGCAAGACATCGGTTTGCGGGATGCCGTAACCCAGTTCGCAGCCGGGAGCTGCGGCCCGCGTGCCGGAAGCGTGCAGCAGTCCGATGAGTTCGCCGCGTTCCATAGGACGGTATTCGAGCAGGCAGGCGCAAAGCCCCGCGATAACCGGCGTCGAAAACGAAGTTCCCAACGACGAGGCTCCGGCGACGAAATCGGGCTTCACATAGCCGGCATCTTCGCGTCCGACACCACTGGAGCGGGAGCGGGAAACACCGTCGGAATCGCACGAACCGACCGTGATGACCTGCCGGACATCGGCCGGAAAGGAGACATTGCGCCACGCCTTGTCGCCCTCGTTGCCGGCGCTCTGCACGAAAACGAGTCCGGGGCGCGCCGTGAGCAGGCTGTCGAGGTAGCGCGAGAGCGTCGAGGTGCGGCCGTCGAGCATCGCGGGCGTATAGCCGCTGAAATCGTCGAACGTCGTATAGCCCAACGACGAGGAGATCACGTCGACGTCATGCGCCAGGAGCCACTCGATGCCGCGGATCAGCTGCCGCTCCTCGGCGCGAGGCTCCACTTCGGCACGGTCGGTTTTCGCAAGATAATACTCCGCACCCCATGCCAGCCCGCGGATCGTATCGCCCGAACGGCCTCCGAGGTTGGTGCAGACCCTCGTGCCGTGGTCTGTGGCGTCGTCGAAGAATGCCGTCGCGTCGCCGCCCGTGAAATCGCGCCAGGCGGCGACGTGCAGCCCCCGCGTCCAGCGGTCGGTGCGGAAGCCCCCGAAACCCGCGTCCAGCACCCCGATGCGGACGCCCCGTCCGGAAAGGTTCAGCGAATCGAACGCCCGGGACATCGTCTGCCCCACGGCGCGCGAATAGGTCCGGGAGTAGTCCGAGGTCCACGCCCCGCGCACCTCGCGCACGAGGTCCCACGCACCATAGGCGGCAAGAGCCGGAAGAAGCAGCCAAAGCAGTTTTTTCATGTTACCGGACCGTTTCGCAGCCGAGGATCAGACCGTCGGACATGGTGATCTTCCGGTCGGCCATTGCGGCGAGGTTTTCGTCGTGGGTGACGATCACGACGGTCTGGCCGAGCCGTTCGCGCAGGTCGAAGAACAGGCGATGGATCTCGTCGCGGTTGTGCGAGTCGAGGTTGCCCGAGGGTTCGTCGGCCAGCAACACGGCGGGCGAATTGACCAGCGCACGGGCGATGGCCACGCGCTGCTGCTCGCCGCCCGAAAGCTGTCCGGGCTTGTGGTCGCGCCGCGCCGCGAGGCTCATCATGTCGAGCAGTTCGGCGGCACGGCGTTCGACATCGACGCGCGGACGCCGGCCGATCAGCCCCGGAATGCAGACGTTCTCGAAAGCCGTGAACTCCGCAAGCAGGTGGTGGAACTGGAAGACGAAGCCGATGCCGCGCGATTCGACGGGAAGGTCGATGCACGGATCGTCCGATCTGAAGACGCGGCCGTTGACGCTGATCGTGCCCGATGCGGGCTTCACGAGATCCGCGATGCTGCCGGTGAGCGTCGACTTGCCGCAGCTCTGCCAAGAAAAGAGGGTGGAGGGGTGGATGAAGACGGGGAGGTCAGAGCCTCCCCTCCGTCAGGCCTTCTGGGCGAGGGCGGCTTCGATTTCGATGACGCCCTCGAGGACGCCGGCCGCCAGTGCGTAGAGTCGGGCGTTACTGCGTGCGCGAACGGCTACGGCGAAGGCGGGGAGCCATTTGGCGGCGTGCGCCTCGAAGAAGGCGGTGGCGGCCGCAGGGTCGTTCTTGAGGATCAGGACGGTGAGAAAGCCGAGCTGCAGGCCGAGATGGTCTTCGGGCACGCCGAGGATGCCTGCGGTCTCAAGCCCCGCGTCGGCGTAGGCCTTGCGGCACTCGAGCTGGGAGAGCGGGATCTCGTCCCTGTGGAGCCAGGCGGATTCGGCAAGGGGCACCGTGCCCTCGCATGTGCCAAGGAAGAGTCTGGCGTACTCGCGTTCGAGCTCGAGCGGCTCGGGCGCGGGGGCGTCGAGCACCGCCTCGAACGGGGCGGCGTTCGTGCCGAGTTCGGCTTTGCTAATACTAATCTTATTTTGAAAAATATAGAGCTTCATAGTGATGTGCTTGCAGGAGAGTATTATAATTTGATTAAAGGTGAAGCATTGGCATTGAGGGCCTTGTTGCATTTTGATTTGTTTCGTTTGTTCGGACCTATTTATACTGAGGATTCAACGGCAATTTCAATCCCTTATTATAAGCCGATATTTGGACAGCAAAGGGTTTCTGGAAGTGGAAACTCCTATGTTGGTAGGTTCTACTCCTGAAGGAGCCCGTGATTTTGTTGTTCCTTCACGTATGAACCCGGGACAGTTTTATGCACTGCCACAGTCTCCGCAAACACTGAAGCAATTGCTGATGGTTTCCGGCTTTGATCGTTACTTCCAGATTGTAAAGTGTTTCCGTGATGAAGATCTTCGTGCAGACCGTCAGCCTGAGTTTACTCAGATAGACTGTGAGATGAGTTTTGTTGAACAAGAAGATATCATTTCCACTTTCGAAGGAATGGCAAAACATTTGTTCAAGGAGTTACGTGGAGTCGAGTTGAGCGAACCGTTTCTGCGTATGACATGGGCCGATGCCATGAAATATTACGGTAGTGACAAACCGGATTTGCGTTTCGGCATGAAGTTTGTGGAATTGATGGATATCATGAAAGGTCATGGCTTCTCTGTTTTTGATGATGCGGCATATATTGGTGGTATCTGTGCGGAAGGCGCTGCAAGTTATACCCGTAAACAGTTAGACCAATTAACAGAATTTGTCAAGAAACCTCAGATCGGTGCGAAAGGTATGGTTTACGCCCGTGTGGAAGCTGATGGCAATGTAAAATCCAGTGTAGACAAATTCTATTCACAGGAAGTACTTCAGCAGATGAAGGAAGCTTTCAGTGCCAAGCCGGGTGACTTGATCCTGATTCTGAGTGGTCCTGATGCTATGAAGACCCGCAAGCAGTTATGCGAACTTCGTCTGGAAGTGGGACGTCAGCTGGGACTGCGTGATAAGAATAAATTTGCTTGTCTGTGGGTTGTTGATTTTCCGATGTTTGAGTGGAGTGAAGAAGAAGGCCGTCTGATGGCCATGCACCATCCGTTCACTCATCCGAAAGAAGAAGATATTCCTTTGTTGGATACAGATCCGGCTGCTGTTCGTGCCGATGCTTACGATATGGTAGTAAACGGTGTAGAAGTAGGAGGTGGTTCAATTCGTATCCATGATTCACAATTACAAGCCAAGATGTTTGAAATTTTGGGCTTTACTCCGGAAAGAGCACAAGAACAATTCGGCTTCCTGATGAATGCATTCAAATACGGAGCACCTCCTCATGGTGGTTTGGCATACGGTCTTGATCGCTGGGTTTCTTTGTTTGCAGGACTTGATAGTATCCGTGACTGTATAGCATTCCCTAAAAATAATAGTGGACGTGATGTGATGTTGGATGCTCCCGCTGCTTTGGATCAATCACAATTGGATGAGTTGAATCTGGTCGTTGATATAAAAGAGGATAAGTAAGTTTTTTCCGCTTTTTATATAGGATATTGTATAAAAGGCCGATAACGGGACGATCCGAACAAAGCGTAGTGAATGCTGTTTCAGCTAATTCGCTACGCTTTGTCCTTTTGGTTTAAAGTAGTCCGATAAGCTGAAACAGCTTATAAACATATGAAGGAAGCATATAAAAAGTGTATGAAAGAGAAAAATACGATCAAGATAAAGAGTTATGAATCACCCTGCGGAGTGTTGCTGCTCGGTTCATTTGGCGGAAAACTCTGCCTGTGTGACTGGCAGGTGGAAAAACACTGCGATCGTGTGAATCAACGGTTGAAGCGGGTATTGTGTGCCGAATTTGAAATAAGTACGTCAGAAATAATCGAAGAATCAATAGAGCAACTCAACGAGTATTTTGCAGGACAACGCAAAGAATTTAGTGTGCCGCTTCTTTTTGTGGGCACGGATTTTCAGAAAACAGTATGGAATGAACTGTTAAAGATACCGTTTGGCAGGACAATGTCTTATGGTGAAATAGCCAGGCATATCGGGATGCCCCAAGCAGTTCGTGCGGTAGCCAATGCTAATGGTGCAAATTCCATATCAATCTTTGCACCTTGCCATCGTGTGATCGGTAGTGACCACTCGCTGACAGGATATGGAGGCGGACTGTCCGCTAAAAGGTTTTTATTGGAATTGGAATCACAACCTCGGTTAATGTTATGAGCAGACAAGAAACATTTCCAATGCTATAATAATAAATAAAAAGGAATGGGTAGTGAAAATGCCCATTCCTTTTTCTCATATCTTCTTAATGAATTACCATGTTGTTCCTTGGAATACACTACTTTCGTTATAGGGAACCAGATATCCGTTCATTGTCAGCGTATTGCCTGAGAAATTTGGATTTATAGTAACACTGGCCTGATTGGTTCCGCCAGTCAGTACAATGGAAACGGTGGCCGAAACGGCAATCCCATTAATTCCATAATTATAGTACACATTACCGTCTTTATCCTGGCGCATACTTATTCCGTTCACATTTCCCTGAACCGTGACACCTCCCAAGCCGTTCGGGCTCCAGTTATACACAAAATTAGTAAAGGCGGTCTGAATAATACCTTGCCCATCGTTTACTTCCACATAATTCGTGTTAGAGGAAACAAAACGCATTATTCCATTACGGAATACAACGTTATCAGCTTCTAATACAAAAGAACCGTTTTTTAAAGCATTAATTGCTTGGACGTAGGATACAGAGTCCTGCTGAGCTTCCAAGGCTTTCTTTTCCTGACGTTCTTTCTTCCATGCTTCGCGTTTAGCGTCTTCTCTTTGTTTTCTGGTTTGTGCATTTGTCACTCCGCTGAAGCAAACAAGTAACAATGCGGCTAAAAATAATACTTTTTTCATAATTAAGCTGTTTAGTAAATCAATAATATCTTTTGAATATTCTGATAACTAAAACAGCCTTAACCATGAATTGTTTAACGAATATGTGAATTTATATAACGATAACGTTTGTATTTAATCTATAAAGCGTCGGGTTAGATTTTCAAACTCATCAATACGCCGGTCACGGAGGAAAGGCCACCAGCGACGAACATTCTCACTACGGGTCATATCCAGTTCCACTACCATATTTTCTTCATCCACATTGTTGGCTTGTGCCAGTATTTCTCCTTGAGGACCTGCCACGAAGCTATTACCCCAAAATTGGATACCATTAGTCTGACCGGAAGGATCGGGCTCATGTCCTACACGGTTCACGGCGATAACCGGCAGACCGTTTGCCACGGCATGTCCACGCTGCACGGTTACCCATGCACCTAGTTGACGGATTTTCTCTTCTTGAGTGTCTGTGCTTTCCCAACCTATAGCTGTAGGGTATATAAGAATTTCAGCACCTTTCAGTGCCATCAGCCGTGCACCTTCGGGATACCATTGGTCCCAGCAGACTTGTACACCTAGTTTTCCCAGTGATGTCTGAATAGGTTCAAATCCCAGGTCACCGGGAGTAAAATAAAATTTCTCATAATAGGCGGGATCATCGGGAATATGCATTTTGCGGTATTTCCCTGCTATACTGCCATCTTTGTCAAAAACGACGGCTGTATTGTGATATAGCCCCGGAGCACGCTTCTCGAATAACGAAGTAACCAGTACAATACCGTATCCGGCAGCCAACTCACTGTAGAAGCCGGTAGAAGGACCGGGAACCGGTTCTGCCAAATCAAACATATCCGTATCTTCTGTCTGACAGAAGTAAGGGGTGTTGTGCAACTCCTGCAATACAACCAGCTGTGCACCTGCTGCCGCCACCTGTTCTATATTGTGGTGCAGTTTGCTCAAATTGTGACGGATATCATTAGTGCATGTCTGTTGGATAATTCCTACTTTAATCGTTCTTTTCATACATATATTTATTAATATACACCTTCGGGATATTGCATGGTGACGCAATGCAGCGAGCCATGTTGCTTTATTAAAGCAGTGCAGTCAATACCTACTATCTCTCTTCCGGGAAATGCTTCAGCCAATACTTCTTTGGCGCGCATATCATTCACAGAATCAGCATAAGTAGGATAAAGCACAGCTTCATTCATTATCAGGAAATTGGCATAAGTTGCCGGCAAGCGATGATGTTCCTCATCATAAACAGCACTTGCCATAGGTAGCGGAAGCAGACGGTATGGTTTGCCGTCCAAAGTACGGAACGCTTTTAGTTCTTCTTCCATCATTGCCAGTTCCTTATAGTGTTCATCTTTTTCATTGGTGCACTTTACATACACAATGGTATCATCCGGACAGAAACGTGCCAATGTGTCCACATGGCTGTCTGTATCATCACCTGCCAGATAACCGTGTTTCAACCATAGAACCTGTTTTAAGTTAAATGTTTCTTTTAGAAAATCCTCCACTTCCTGTCGGTTCATTTCATTTCTGTTTTTAGCCAGCAGACATTGCTCTGTAGTCAGCAGGCTTCCTTTCCCATCACTTTCTATGGAACCTCCTTCTAAAATAAAATTCCGGCAGAAAACATATTCACCTTTCAGAACAGGATGGTGAAAATACAGTTCGTTATTAATCTGGTTATCATAATTTGCGGCAAACTTCATTCCCCAGCCATTAAAACAGAAATCCAGCAGCAGGGGAGTAGCGTCTTCTTTCAACAGGGTGATAAAAGCATGATCGCGTGCCCAAGTATCATTTGTGTTGATTTTTGATGTGACTAGTTTTTGGATATCAGCTCCATAATTATCTATACTATCTCTTATGGAATCGGGGTCTGGAGCCACAATCAACAAACTCTGACGTTTCAAAACCTCATAAGCTATCTTAAGAAAACAGTCATTCACTTCGTCCAACATGTATGCCCAGTCTGTGTCTTTATGGGGCCACGTTAGTTGAATCAAACTTTGTTTATGCCATTCGGCGGGTAAATAGGACATATTCATATTTTTAAATTTACTTCGCAAAGATATGAAATAAACTTTATAGGTTAATTAGTCATCGCTTCGTTTTTGTAACGAGCTTTTCCGTCTTTTCCATAAGAACCAGCGGAACAGTTCATCCCAAGTATTGAAATCTTTTTTATACATGAGGCCTACTCCTTGAGTGGTCAGGGTAGATTTAGTAAAATAGCGGTCATTGGTCTGATTATACCCTCTCAAACGGAAATCTCCGTTTTTTGTCAATAACCATATCGCTTCAAAGTCTCCTACGAAGTTGCTATTTGCCATCACATTCTCCTTATAGCCGAAGTTTCCATTTATCATCAGCCTGTTATTCAATAACCTGCCGGACAACATAGCTTCTGCTTCCACATCTGTCCAACCTTTTTCACCGGTACTCAGGTTGGCGCCTATGTTCCAGTTTTTATTGCCCATCCATTGGGACAACATATTGTTCAGCTGACCGGAAAGTGTACTGAAGGCTAAAGAACTGGTCGCATTAGAGGATTGGTCATTATTGGCATAATCATAGGTGTAGAACTTACCAATTCCCAGCAAATAAATAATCTGTGTATTCATTTGTTCTTCCGTACTGGTAGCACTACGTACCAATTCCCGGTCTTCCTCGCTTACAGTGGGCAGTTCCAAATCGAATTTAATATCCGGATTGGATAAATTTCCAGTCAGATTCATCAGACAGTTTACCTTCACCGTACCTTGGTTGCGCGAGGGATCTACTACCAAATCACTTAAAGAAGCAGAATTAACCGTGTATACCGCCTGTAAATCAAGATTCGCCTGATAAGGGTCACCTGAGAAAGTCACCGTGCCACCTGATTTCAAGGTAAAATCCTTGCGTATTACTTCCTGCATGCTTAGTTTATACATACCTTGATCTATGACATAGCTACCGAACATACGGAAATCACCTTTATTGAAAAAATTCACTTGCAGGTTTCCATTTCCGGTTGCTGTAATATTGTCTCCCGCTACAGGATCCATGATAATTTTCATGGTAGCGCTGGGAGTTGCTTCTATCAACATGTTGATGCGGAGATCCATAGGAGGTCCGTCGTCCTCTTTAGTCTTACGCACATTAGAGTGGTGGTAAAGATTGGTTTCCACATTATCGTGAATGCGCTTGGGGGTTTTGTCTACAAAAGTGATAAACTGATTGCTCGCTGCTTCCGTGGTTACTCCGGTTATATAAGTGAAGCTGGTATTGTTGCCTGTGGTCAGTGAAGCGTCCACTGTCATCGCATTATTTCCACCATCCAGTACCACATTTCCTGTACCATATACTTTTCCGTAAAAAGGCATATTCCCGGCTTCGTAGGTATTGTACATCAACAGGTTGTTGCCTCGTATATTGAAATGGTACATCAGATTTTTCAGCTTTGTGTGATGCAGATAACCATTTACCAGTCCGTCATGTCCCTCACGGTCATAGACTTTTACATTCCTGAAATCCAGACTGCCCGAAGATATATGTATGGAGTCATCCCGGATTTGGAAATAGGTGTTCAACACATCAATTTTAGCATCCATTTTGGCCCTCACTTCACCTTCCAGATCCAAATGCTTGAAATCGCCATATAAACGGACATTTCCGTTGACACGGCCATTTATTTCACTGAAAATTCCTTCTATAAAAGGTTGTAAGAATCCCAGATTGGTACTATCTGCCCGAATCGACAGATCAAGACCTTTTAACTTGGGAGAGACATACCCTGTCACATGAGTGGAGGAAATTCCTTTTTCAGCTATTTGGGCATCCAGTCGTACTCCGCCCAATTCCTTATCCCATACACCTGCAATGTCGGCTTCTCCTAATAAAGAACGGTTCAGACAGAATTTGTGCACATTCAGACGGGTCCGCATCACCGGGTTCTTCATGACACTTTTCAGATGAACCTTTCCGGTTACAAGTCCGCCGAACTCTACATCGTCAAACTGCACAATATCCAGTACATAGTCCAGCTTGATATTTCTCAAATCCACCCGGCAGGAATCACTTTCCTTCTTGGTCAGTTTACCATCTATCCTTAAATACTGGTCCTCATGTTCAAACAGGAAATTGTCAATGAATACGCGTCCCGAATCTATGGCGATATGCGAGGGATGAATGTTCCATACCGTATCATTCAGCACTACTTTTGTGGGCTGTATGTTTATATCTGCCTGAAGAATAGGGTGGGGACCTTCCGTTTTGAAGAAACGGGTATCGGCGGCAAATTTACCACCGTAAGTCACATCAGTATTGTTCCCCCAGTTAATTGTTGTTTCCAAATGATCGTTTTTGGCATTGGCTTCCACCGAGAAGTTAAGCATTGCACCACTTTTCATCAGCATACCGCCTCGCAGTGAACATTTGAACCGGTCGGAAGGATTCTCACAAAATAAAACGCCCGAATCATAACGTGTTCCATTGTATCTGAATTCCGGAAAATGTCCTTCTACGTGCAACTTTTCCTCGCCGTCGTTAAAATATCCTTTTAAAGATGCCGGCAGGTATAATTCCAATGGAATCTGAAATAATTTGGATAGCACTTCGGTATTTTCCAGGCAGATATCAAACTGGAAGTTATTGTGAGGCTCAGGCATATTATCCTTTATAGTCAGTAAGGACGGAATATAGCGTTGTACCGTCTTTACCACGCTGGCCGGAATGGTGTGGTAGGAATAGTCACCTCGTATCACCGCTGTCATGAAGGATGAATTTATGCGCAACTCTTTTTCACCGCTTACCTGTCCGGCTGTAATAGTCAGATTGTCAAGAAAACACCCTCCTTCATCGGGAGCGTTTAATTGCAGGCTGTCCAATGAAATGCGCCCGTTCATGTCGTCAATGGATTTGCCGGTGAAATCAGCAGTGAGGCCCAGTGAAATACTGGCATTCTCATATTTGTCCGACAGATGGAGGTCGTGAGGGCGCAGGTTCTTTACGGATGCCTTCAGGTTAAAGTCAGGGATTGTTTTGGCAACATTGAAATTACCGTCTATCTGGACAGAACCGTTTGCGTCGTCCATGGATAAGCGCCCGTTAAAGCCTCCGTCCTTATATACGCCATCCAACATGATATTTTCATATTGATATTGACTATATTCAAAGGAAGATATGATTCCTTTGATGTATGATTCCGGATATCGGTTCTTATAGTTGAAACCTTTCAGTTCCACATTGAAATCCACCTTGCCGAATTTCTTTTCCTGATTAAGTAATTTTCCCAAATCCAAGTCTGCACTCGCCACACTACCCGAATAGGTTCTGCTCATACTTTGTTCATCAATGCTCATCATCACGTCCGTTTTCACCATGCCTGCCCCTGTATGGAACAAGCCTGTCAGTGTGAGATCATGCAGATAGCCCGCCGCTTCCCCGTTAAAACGAATATAGTCCAAACGTTGCAAAATGGGAGGAACCTTTCCCGTCAGGTTCGTCATCAGAACGTTTATGCCCTCTTTTGTCATGGTCAAGTTACCCAGTTTGCCGTAAATGTACATATCCATGCCTGCATCCCAGTTACTTAAGGCAGCTTCCCCTGCAATCATCAATCCGTGGTGGTTAGTCAGCCGCAGGGTGGGGCAGTCCAAATGTTTGCCGTGACCGGAGAAAACCAGATTTAGATCCAACGGTTCTTCAAAGCATGACAAGGCAGGCACAAAAGGAGCCAAATCTTTCAGTATAACGGAAGCCTTCAAAGAGCCGTCATATCTTACATTTTCTGTCATTTGGGGCAATTCGGGCAGGCTGTCATACTTCAAGGTCAGACTGTCTATCTTTAAAGCAGTATTTGAAAGCTCCACACCAAAATCCTTAATATCCAAACGTTTATTGTTGGCTGTAACTTTCATGGCGAACTTCGGCAATGAAAAACCACATTGTTCGTCAAAGCTGACCCGCCGGATGGCGGCATTCAACGAGTCGCTGCGCAATGCCTTCAGTGAAAGCGTTGCAGCGAGATTCTTCACCGATAGATGATGGGCATTGAACTTTCCGGGAGTTTCCGGTTCCGATAATATATCGTATGTCACTCTGCCACGCCTTATCAGCACGGAATTAATTCGTAAATCCAAATTAGATTTTGTTTTAACCGTATCTTTGGACGCGAAAGCGTCTAACACAAACTGGAAATTAGGGGCAGATTCCGGAGTTTCCCGGTTCAAATTGACCGTAAATCCAAAAAGCTGGACACTGCTGATGGTGACTTTACCGTTCAATAAAGGGAGAAGCTCCAATTTTGCCGATAAGCGGGCTACTTTCAGCATCTTCTGGTTCTTCCGGTCATGCAAAAGGACATCTTCCACCAAGGAAATCATCCGTCAGTTCCAGCATTTCGCTGAGTTCATCCAGCCTACAGAAACCGCCGTATTCAGTATGTTTTTTAATTCCTTAGTTACAAAAACAGATAATTTGCCCTGGACATACGGTATGTTCAGCAGCACAATTATTCCCAGGTAGACACCAATCAGTGTACCTAGCAGAATACGCACAGTGTATTTAAGACTCTTACTAGAAATCATTGTTTATTTTGGGCTAACAAAAATACGAATAACGTATGACGTAGCCCAAAATAAACGATTTTTTTTACTTGTTTTTATGCAATCTTTTCAACTAGAAGGAGACAATGATACGGAAACATCCGATAATAAGAAAAGTGATGGACAGCATATAGAGCACGGTAACAGCACCAAGTCCAGGTTGCCAGATGATAGCCATAGAGCAAAGAATAGCCAGAATGCCAAACACCAGATACCACCCCCAGTCCTTTGTGCCATAGCGTTTCAAATCTGTGGAATAGCCACACAATGTAAACCCTCTGAACATCAGCCAGAAAGCAACAATAAACGGAATCAGTTCCATGCTGACCAACGGATAGAATACCAGATAAATACCTATCAGTAAATCAATAATACCTCCGGCAAGATACCATCCCCAACTACTGATTGTTTTTTTGTTTCCGGCAGCAAAAAAGACTTCCAGAATGCCACTGACCAGAATCGAGATACTGAAGATGACACTCAGTGCCACATAACTGCTCACAGGAGCGAACAATAAGCATAGTGCTACCGCAATGTAGAGCAAGCCCAGCAACAGGGACATCCACCAATTTTTTACAGCGTAGCCTAAGCCACCAACTAATTCATTCATATTTGTTAAGTTTTAGGTTATAATTTGAACTAATAACGCCCCCCCTTGCAAAAAGGTTTACCTGCAAATACAAAAAAAGTCTTTAAATACCGCCGATTGACTTTTAGAACTCAAAAAATATTCCGAACTTTGCACGCTGAAAACCAAATTGATAGTTCTATTTACATTTTGAATAAAAATTGAATAAAAAAAGAATGAAAGATAACAAAATCCCTTCACCGTTAGTATCCCTTTTACCCGTATTCGTACTTATTTTATTATTGTTTGTCACTATCCGTACATTTGGAAGTGATGCCTTGTCCGGTGGCAGCCAAGTCTGTCTGCTAGTGGCTACAGCAGTTTGTGTGCTGATAGGTATGGCGGGATTCCGTCGTCCGTGGAAGGACTTCGAACTGGCTGTCACCAATAATATAGCCGGGGTAAGTACCGCACTTATTATCTTGCTGATCATCGGAGCTTTGTCCGGAGCATGGATGGTCAGCGGTGTAGTCCCTACATTAATATATTATGGCATACAGGTTATTCATCCTCATTTTTTCCTGGTATCCACTTGCATTATTTGTGCGGTAGTATCTGTCATGACAGGCAGCTCATGGACTACCATCGCCACTATCGGCATCGCACTGATGGGAATAGGGAAGGCGCAAGGTTTCGGTGAAGGTTGGATTGCAGGTGCGATTATCTCCGGAGCCTATTTCGGTGATAAAGTTTCTCCGCTTTCGGATACCACCATTCTGGCATCGTCCGTAACGGATACACCGCTGTTCACTCACATCCGTTACTTGATGATTACCACCGTTCCATCACTTGTCATCACTTTGATAATCTTTACCATAGCCGGATTGTCACATGAAGCCACTGATACCGGCCATATCGCCGAATACACCCGTATATTGAGTGATAAGTTCCATATTTCATGGTGGTTGATGATTGTCCCCGTTGTCACAGCGATACTGATTGCACGTAAAGTGCCTTCCATCATCACTCTATTTGTTTCTACGGCTCTGGCTACCGTCTTTGCCTTGATTTTCCAGCCCGGACTATTATGCGAAATCGCCGGACAAGGAGTCGAAGGGATTGCCGCCTTGTTCAAAGGAGGAATGGGAATGCTTTATGGTGGAACCCAATTGGAAACCGGTAATGCGGAAATAAACGAACTGATATCCACTCGCGGAATGGCGGGTATGATGAATACCATCTGGCTGATTATCTGCGCCATGTGTTTCGGAGGGGCGATGACAGCCGGAGGAATGCTCGGCAGTATCACTTCTGTATTTGTACGTTTTACGAAAAAGCGGGTAGGAATGGTGTCGTCCACAGTTGCATCGGGCTTGTTCCTGAATCTTGCTACAGCAGATCAATATATATCCATTATCCTGACGGGTAATATGTTTAAAGACATCTATAGTGCAAACGGTTATGAAAGCAAACTGCTGAGCCGCACGACGGAAGATTCTGTTACAGTCACTTCGCCATTGATACCCTGGAATACATGCGGTATGACACAGGCCACTATCCTTAGTGTTCCCACCATTGTGTATCTGCCTTACGCATTCTTTAACATTATCAGTCCCTTGATGAGTATCACAATTGCTATACTGGGATATAAGATAAAGAAAAAAGCAGAACAGTCGGACCTGTCATAATAATGATAGGATCTGATGATTATATATCTTTCACGTGAAAGATTAGCAGGGTTCAAAAATAACTTGTACATTTACCCACCCTAATAAATCATTTTATATTTTTACAATAATATGAAGAAACACATCACATTCGCTCTTCTGTTTGCAGCTGCATTGACAGCCCAGGCACAACAGGGAGGCATTTCAGGTGAAATGCTGAATCAAATCAAACAAAGTTATAAGGCAACTCCTGCCGACAAAGCCATCCGTAACGCCTTAGGCGGAACAAGTATCAACACGTTGGCATTGAACCAGGAGAACCGTGCCGATTTTGATACGGAGTTTTCACACAAGGTGCTATCCAAGGGAATAACCGACCAACAATCTTCCGGTCGTTGCTGGCTTTTTACCGGACTGAACGTACTCCGCAGCCAGATGATTGCCAAATACGGACTGGATGAGATGGAGTTCTCACAGAACTACTGCTTTTTCTACGACCAATTAGAAAAAGCAAACTTATTCTTACAGGGAATCATTGATACCAGTGGAAAGCCCATGGACGATAAAATGGTGGAATGGCTGTTCAAGCATCCCTTAAGCGATGGTGGACAATTCACAGGAGTATCGGATATTATAGAGAAATACGGATTGGTTCCCAAGAGTGCAATGGTGGAAACTTTCAGCAGTGAGAATACCGGAAAGATGAGTAGTCTGATAGGACTGAAACTGAAGGAATTTGGTTTACAACTACGCGAAGCCGCCGCTACCGGAGCGAAGCCGGCCGAACTGGAAAAGAAAAAGACAGAAATGCTGGGAACGGTTTATCGTATGCTGGTGCTGACCCTTGGCGAACCTGTTTCCACCTTTACATGGAGTCTGAAGGGTGGGGAAGCGAAAGAATATACTCCGGTGTCTTTCTATAAAGAGTTTTTGGGAAATGATTTGACCAATAACTATGTAATGCTGATGAATGATCCCAGCCGCGAGTTTTATAAATGTTATGAAATAGATTTTGACCGTCACCGTTATGATGGCAAGAATTGGACTTATGTAAACTTGCCGATAGAGGATATTAAAGAAATAGCCATAGCTTCCATCAAGGACAGTACCATGATGTATTTTTCTTGTGATGTAGGCAAGTTCCTTGATAGTAAACGTGGCTTGCTGGACCCTGATAATTATGATTACGAATCATTGATGGGAACTACTTTCGGCATGGACAAGAAACAACGTATCCAAACTTTCTCCAGTGGCAGCAGCCATGCCATGACCTTGATGGCGGTGGACTTGGATAAAGCGGGAAAGCCGAAAAAATGGATGGTGGAAAACAGTTGGGGCAGTGCCAGTGGATACAGAGGACACCTTATCATGACAGATAAATGGTTTGATGAATATATGTTCCGTGTGGTGGCAGAAAAGAAATATGTTCCTGCCAAGGTGCTGGATATTTTAAAACAGAAACCAATCCGTCTTCCGGCATGGGACCCGATGTTTGCTGACGAAGAATAAGCGTTATCTCTCTACATTGTATATAATTTAAGCGGACTGTACAGAAAAGAAAGACTGTACAGTCCGTTTTTTTATTCTAAGGCATTGTGTATGTCTGTCATTTTTACTTCTCTCTTGCAAAAAGAAACATAATAGGGAAAATAGGTTTGTTGCAGTGATGAGTTATTGTATAATAGGCTTGCAGAAAGGTGTTTCTTGCATATTTAGGTATAATAAAAAATGGGAATCTCTTCGTAAGAGAACCCCAAAGTCAAGTTAGATCTCTGATATAATAAAAAGCGCTCATTCATAGGAATTTCCAGATAGAATTCGTTTCTTTGCGGTCAGAAACCATAAAATCATCTTTATTATGTCATCCCGCTTTGTAAACCCTTTCACGGATCTCGGCTTCAAGATAATCTTCGGACAGCCCGCCAGCAAGGATCTGCTGATAATCCTGCTTAACGAACTGCTGTCGGGTGAGCATCACATTGAAGACCTGACGTTTCTGGACAAGGAGGACCGTTCGGAGAATATTCACGACAAGGGCATCATCTATGACCTTTACTGCCGTACCTCTACGGGCGAGTACATCATAGTGGAGATGCAGAATCGTTGGCATAGCCATTTCCTGGACCGTACGCTCTATTATGTGTGCCGTGCGGTGAGCCGCCAGATGGAGAATCCGTCCTCTAAAGAGGTATGTGTTCCCGATACTCCGTTGGAGGGGGATTGCGGTCTGCTCAGGGAAGAAGAGGCTTCTTACGGTCTCCGTTACAGGCTTCCTGCCGTGTACGGCATTTTCCTGATGAATTTCAAGGAGGATGGTCTGGAAAGCAAGTTCCGTACCGACACGGTGGTTTCCGACCGGGACAGCGGTCGTGTGGTGAACCGGAATTTCCGTCAGATTTATCTCCAGTTTCCTTATTTTACGAAGGATCTGGACGAATGTTCTACTTTATCCGATAAACTAATGTATGCACTGAAGAATATGAACAACTGGAACAGAATGCCCGATGCGCTGAAAGAACAGGTTTTCAGCCATCTTGACCGCCTTGCCGCCAAGGCTCACCTGTCTGAGGGTGACCGTATCGCTTATGATAAGGCGGTGGACCGTTATAACGTGAGCCGTATTGTGGAAAATGATATCCGTGAACAGGCTGTCGCGGAAGGAAAAGCGATAGGAAAAGCAATAGGAAAAGCGGAAGGAAAAGCGGAAGGAGAGGCGGAAGGACGTTTGAAGGAGCGTTTGGAAATTGCCCGTAAACTGAAAGAGAACGGTTTTTCCATAGCGGATATTGTCCGGGTTGCCGGACTTTCAGCGGAAGAAATTGATAAGCTGTAACGGTGTGCACGATTGATTGTACTGCTAGGTGATTTGCTTCTGTTTCGTAGAAAGATGAATGGTGGGTAGGGTAAATTAGAATGATGTCAATGTCGGTTCTCTATAGGGCTATCGTATACGATTAGTATGGTAGTCTGTAGATTGAGTAAATTCATTATTGTAAAACCTTTCTACAAAGAAAAACAAATCATACGTAAGGGCATTCTCCATGCAGTTTCCCCCAAAGAAGAAACTGCATGGTGATTGCCACTTTCTTTATTATTTCTCCAAGTACCCGAATACCCCCTCCGCATCGAAACACGGACAAGCCTTCGGGATACTTCCCGGCATATCCCTGTGTCCCCTTATCCGGACACCGGGAAAGATTTTCACCATCCGCATCAGCAACAAAATAAATTGTTCCGTCTGTTCCGGTGTCCGGGTATCTGCCGGACGTCCGTCCGCATCCAGCCCGCCCTCATAGCAGATGCCTATGCTGCAACGGTTCCAGGGGCGGCAGTGCGCACCCACTTCCAGAAGCTTGCGGTGCTGGGTCACACTTCCGTCACGACGGATATAAAAATGATACCCCACCGTGCGGAAACCTCGCGTCTTGTGGTCACGGAGCAGTTGCTCGGCGGTGTAATCCCGGGTGGAGCGTGTGGCGCTGCAATGAATGACGATATATTTCACGGAAGCGGAGGATGCCATCATCGGGCCGTCCTCTTGAGTGAGGAGAGCACGTTCGTTCGGGATCTCTTCCTCACCGATTATCATAGGGAAAGTTTCTTGAATCATGGTTGAATTGAAATAGGGAATTAAAAATTAAAAAGTGTCATGCGATGGGCCAGGGGGCTTTTTAAAAGAGAGTGGTGCAACTGGTTACGCCCAAGGCGGTGAGCGCTGCTATGGCAGCTTGGATAATGGCGTGCAGAATTTGCTTCCAGGTGATTTTCTTTGAATTGTTCATAGGGATATTTGTTTTAAAGGATTTGTTTTTTTCTGTCATTCCGGACAAAGACGAGGAATCTGTGGGCATAAAAACGGTTGCATTCAGATTCTTCACTTTGTTCAGAACAACCGTTTTATTTCAGAAAGTCAGATCTTTACAGAAATACAGGTCTACTTCAGAATAACCGTTTCATTTCAGAAAGGCAAAATACGATCAGACTTCAGAAGCCCGGAAAGTTCAGGCGTTTTCTTCCGTCTTGTCATCTGGTCCGGAAGCCTCTCCCGTCAGGTCCACGGTGTTTTTCCCCGCTTTCAGGGCTTTAACCACCAGCTTGGCAGCCTTTCGGGTAGGGACCAGGTTGAATACGCTGTCTTTCAGCAAGCTGAGGAAACGGGTCCCGGCTTTCCAGCGCACGTTCAGGTCTTTCACATGGATGGCGGGATTGTATGTCTCCAGTGATTCGGCTCCCATGCTGTTGATATGAATGGAGAAAGTGCCCAGATCGCCCATCTGGATGCGTTGTCCTGCCAGAAGCTGCTCCCGCATACAGTCCACCGCTTGGATCAGGACCGCCTGGATGTCGGCACGGTTGTATTTGGAGCCGTGAGTCGAGATATGCTCGGCAAACTTGTCCAGTGTCATGATTTCTGAGTACTGGGCGTTGGCATAAGCCTTCTTGGGAGCATCCTGGTCACTGGGATTGGCACGGAGTGAGATACTGTAGTTGATCATCGTTTTTGTTTTTAAAGGGTTATTATTATCGGAAAAGTGTCAGGTAGGAGCAAGGCGCACACTGCTGCGGCGTTCGGTGAAACTTGGGGCAAGATCCGCGGAATCTTGTACCAGGATTTTTGTAATCTTGTGCCGGGTTGCGGCTTCTTCCTTCTGACACTGCAAAGATAACTTCACGTCCGTGCGGCGTGACCCCTTCCGACCCCTTTTGACCCTTTGGGGAAACTGTCCGGGAACTCGGCCAGCACTTGCGTCATGTGGTGACTTCAGGGGGGGCACGCTTCCCTCTTTATTCTTTCCGCGTAATCCACGCTCAAAGAGAGAGGAAGAGTTCTCGGACAGTCTGTGGCAGATTCCAGGGGGAATCACGGTTCTCCCAGGTGGAGGTAGACGAGTTGCAACTGGCGGCAGGTGAAGGATTTCTGACAGGGATGGTATCCAGTGGCTTCCAGGGCGTGGAGCAACGGTGCGCACCGGGCGATCCAGCGCATCAGATGACGCACGGCTACTTTCGGCGTACTGTCCGGAAAATAGAGAAGGGCTGTTTCGGTCTTATTCATGAATGGTTTCTTGTTTAACGTGAGTTTGATAGATGATGATAATGAACCAACGGCCAATCACCTACGGATAGAGTGCGGCCCGGTTGGCACATTGGCGCATTGGTAAATTGTACATAGCAGCAAATCAATAAATCGGTACATTGACACATGGGCAAATTATTCAAATCCCCTTTCGGCATAAAGCGTGCCCGATTGTTTTTATACTAACCGGCATGGAGTGTCGTATATAAAGTTTATCCGGAGTTTTCCGAACAATCGCAAAGAACTGCCACAAACGATTTTTGCTATCCGGGAACAACGGCCGCACGGAGCAGCGACGGGGACACGGGGACAGTGGGGACAGCCCCTTTTTTCCTCACACACACATGCGTGTACATATAGAGAGCCGCGTCAGTTCTTGTGATACGTTCCCTTGCCGTCCACACTCACCAGCGCCCCCTGTTTGGTGAGCCGTTTGAGCCAGGTCAGCGCGGTGGATTCAGGTATCCTCCTGTCGTGCGCTTTTTCCAGCAGCATCCGGCGGGTAAACTCGTCCTCCATCTCGGCAAAGAGCATATCCTTGTCCGCCGTGCTCCGGCGCTTGATAACGGAGGAGGACAGAAACGAAAGAACATGGGTGGCGTGCAGATAAAGCGGCTCCACCAAGGCAAGTACGGCATGGAAATCATCGTCTGTAATCGCCAGGTTCCAGCGCGGGATGATACGGTCCTTCAGATTATCGGAAGAAATATGCGCGTCAGGTTTCACCAGAGAAGGGTCTTCCAGGCTTCGCAGGATGGCGACTATCGACATCATGCGGCACGCATTGACGGCAAGACGGATGACGGAACTGCTCATCTCGTCCCCGTTGATCTTGCCGGAGCGATGGAACAGCTTGTCGAACAGGAAGTTGAACTGTTTATGCTGGGCATGAGTCAGCTTCAGGGTAAACAATCCCCGAAGCGTCAGCTCGTCCAGCGTGTTTTTCCATTCGTTGCCCATCAGGCGGAATTCCTCGTCCACATCCACCTCATCCTCGCCGAACTGGTCCGCCCACTGGGTGACGCGTGGCATATAATAAAAGTTCTGGCGGGAGAACAGACCGTTCTCCGCCGTGGGGATCAGGGGCTTTACCTGTGCGGGCGTACCCGAGAGCAGCACGGAGAGATAGCTTCTGCTCACCTCCTGATATTCGCGGTCAGTACGCCGGTTGTAGGACAGGCGGTCGTGGTCGAACGCCTTGCGCAGCGTGTCGCTCCAGTTTCCGTATTCGGTCCCTATGGCGGTGGATACGGTGTCCGCCTCACTTTCGCAGATGATGCCCGTTCCGTTGGAATCCATGATATTTTGCAGGATGCCTGTTCCGGTGTTGTTTCCCGATATGAGGAACATCCGGTTGGGAGGCAATACGGGAGCTTCCTGATTTTTCCGTTCCTTGCCCAGAGAGTCGTAGGCAGCCTTTTCCCGGCGGTAAGTTTTCATCGCCTCTTTCACCTCGCTGCGTATCTTGTCGTGTATGGGTTCGATGAGGAGCCGTACCCATGTCAACGCGCTTTTTCCCGAGGCGGACGGAGCCACGATGAAAGTCTGCATACAGGGGGCCTGCCACTTCCGGCCGTACTGGCACCGCACTATGTGGGAGAGGGAGGCACCCAGTACGGTAAACGCTCCCAGGAGCAATATATCACGCTGTTCGGGATTTTTACCGAAGGAGATGATTCTCTCCAGCAGTTCCGGCCACACATAGTTCTGTGGAAAGGTAGGCAGGGGGGAATAAGGATCGGAGCCTTCGGTGAGCTGTTCCTCCTCGTCGGTATCATCGGAAATGTTATTTCCCACCTTATTATATCGCGCGCACGTGTGTGGAAAATCCGGGGCTGTCCCTGCTGTCCCCATTGTCCCTGCCTTGTGAGAGCCGGTGCTGCCGGAAATCTTCACTCCGCATTGCCCGGCCAGATGGAACACGGTTCCCAGATGTATATCTTCTTTATCGGCATGAAGCGCGTTCGAGAACAGTGCTTGTGCATTTTTTTCGTCGTATTTGGAGGAAAGGGAGCAGAGGGAGAGGAAATCATTGCGTCCCGCTTCCCCGCAATCGTTTGCGATGGCGAAAGCCAGTTGTACATATTCAATGTAGGTGGGAGCGATATCCGCGCCTGCCATGCGGACAGCTTCGGTCAGCTGCCGCAAGTTTTCTAAAGGATTGTTCATGTTCATGATATTTGTTGTTTTTTGAGTGCCTGTTTAAATTTTGTCCGGCATTCTTTTGAGTATGCTTTTCTATTCTTCTTAAATTTCCCGGCGTATCAATGCTTCCTCGTCATACGAGAGGAAACAGGCCCGTACCAGGTCCTTGCCGGAACGGTCCACGCCTTTGCCGGAGCGGTTCGTTTTCTTATCTTCCCCGTCCGGGTGGCTGCTGTGGAAATCATAGATCGCTTGTACATAGTTCATCGCCCAGTGGATGTTTTCGGAAGTATTCTGTCTGGTGTCGGGTATGCGTGCCAGGTCGTAGGGGATGAACGCTTTTACTCCGTATCCGCTGGGGCTGGTGAATGCCAGTACAGGGTGCAGGAGGCGGTCGTCGAACAATTGTCTTTTCAGCCTTTCCGCTTCCCCACGGGAATCAAGATGGTCTATGTCCACTACAATCAAGCCCGACGGTCCGGTCAGGCTGTCGCTTTTGCGGTAGGAAAAGACGCCGCAGGGAGTAACGTAGGGCAGTGTCTGCTGCTTGAGCATACGATAGATTTTTTCATCCCCGTTTTCCGCTGCCCGGCGCACGGTCTCGGTCAGTGTTTTCAGGCGTTCGCTGGATGTGATAAGTTTGTACACTTCCTGTAAGGTTATTTCCTTGTAGGGCGTTAAGGTGGGCGGCTGGATGGTTCGTCCGGTGGCACTGTCCTTTACCGGTGATATCGGTGGCAGAAACAGTGACATTTTAAATTGGTTCATTCGTTTTTATTTATTAAATTTGCAAGCCCTGATATTTATGAATCAGGTTATTGATTTTCAATGTTACAAAGTTCGATATAATAACCGAGATACGTGTGTTTTTGTCCTGAATGAGGACATGTAAATGAGTATTCATATAAAAAAATACGATTTAATCCGATGGAACATTTGAATCCTGTTGATCAGGCCCGGCAATTGGCTGCCGAGGTAGTGAAACGTCTGGGCCAGTTGAATCTGCACAGACGGGAGTTGGAGCGTAAGCTCCATGTGGCTAATGGCTTTTTTACCAGCCTGGAAGAAAAAAAATAACATGACGCTTCTTCTTTTTTTCGAGGTGAAGGCGGTTATAGAAGAACACTATGAGAGGCGTATCGAGTTTTACAGGTATGTCAACCCGCCGCTGTCACGGGAGGCGGAACGTGAACTGGGGGAGTGGAAGGGAAAAGTGAGGGAGATAATGGGGATGCTTTGAGTAAATTCTTTAATGAGAAATTTTTGTCTGAAGAAAAATAAATTGTATATTTGCGAAAACCTACTTGGAGGAAAAATATGAAAACGACATCTGAATACATTGCATTATTGCGTAAGTATATGGCTGAGAATGCTCATAAATATGGCATTGTGCGTATGGGTATTTTCGGGTCTGTGGCACGTGGCGAGCAGACTGAAAATAGTGATGTGGATGTGTGTGTGGAAGGTCAGCTGCATGGCTTTTTCGCTTTAGCGGGTATAAAGCAAGAGTTGGAAGAATTATTGGGCTGCAAAGTGGATATTGTACGCCTGCGAGATAGAATGGATTCATTTTTACGTGAAAGAATTCAGAGGGAGGGCATTTATGTATGACACGTTGATCGCTTTCCATATATTGGATTTGATACAGAAATCTCTGGAAAGAATAAGTTTTCGTTTTTCGGATATCTCCTGTCCGGATGATTTTCTATTGAGTGAAAGCGGTATGATGAAACTGGATAGTATCTGCATGAAACTGACTGCGATTGGAGAAAGCATTAAAAATCTGGATAAGGTGACAAACAAAGAATTATTGGCTCAATATCCGGAGATTCCATGGAGGTATGTGATGGGGGTACGTGATATAATAGTACATCATTATTTCGATGTAGATGCTGATGAGATTTATCGTATTTGCCTGGAAGACATACCACAATTGCAGCAAGCGATAAAACGAATGCTGGATGATCTGAAGACGGATAACCTAATAATGGGATAGCTTTTCTTTACCAATATCGTAAAATTCTTTTCTGAAGAAAAGAAGTCATATTTTGCGGTAAACGCAACAGGAAGTGGCGGAGTTTGTTTATCTTCGTAGCGGTAATGTTAAAATGGAAAAAATGATGGAACAGCAGCAATTGAAGAAATGCCCGATAGGCATACAGACTTTTGAGGAAATAATCAACAAGGGTTACCTCTATATAGATAAGACGGAATATGTTTACCGGATGGCGCACGGCGCCTCCAAATATTGTTTCCTGAGCCGTCCCCGCCGGTTCGGCAAGTCATTGCTGACTTCTACGTTGCACAGTTACTTTGCCGGGAAGAAGGACCTTTTCAGGGGATTGGCCATTGAGAAGCTGGAAACCGAATGGACGGAATATCCGGTGCTGCACTTCGACATGAGTCTGGCGAAGCATGTGGACAAGGATACGTTGGAAAGCATGCTGAGCTTCCAGCTTAGCGGATATGAACAAATTTATGGCAAGCCTGAGGAGGCTGTGAAGCTGAACGACCGGATGACTTCACTCATCATGCGTGCCAACGAACAGACCGGCCGACAGGTGGTAGTCCTTATTGACGAGTATGACGCGCCTTTGCTGGATGTGATGCATGAGGAAACGGATCTTCCCGTTCTCCGTAATGTGATGCGCAATTTTTACAGTCCGTTGAAGGCGTGCGACCCTTATCTTCGCTTTGTGTTCCTGACCGGCATTACCAAATTCTCCCAACTCAGCATCTTCAGCGAGCTGAACAATATCTTGAATATCAGTATGCTGAAGCCCTATGCCGCCATTTGTGGCATCACTCAGGAAGAAATGCAGGAACAGATGACAGCTTATATAGAACGGCTTGCCGTTTCGCAGGAAATGAGCAAAGAGGAAACGTTGCAGAAGTTGAAAGAGAAATATGACGGTTATCATTTTACCTGGCCTTCGCCCGATATCTATAATCCGTTCAGCCTGCTGAATGCCTTTGCCAATGACGAGTTGAACAATTACTGGTTTGGCAGCGGCACGCCCACTTATCTGATAGAGATGCTACGCAAGTTCCACGTCCTTCCCTCCCAGTTAGGGGGAAGTATGCAGGCTATGGCTGCTGATTTCGATGCGCCTACGGAGAAAATGGAGGGCATTGTTCCTCTGCTCTATCAGAGCGGTTACTTTACGATAAAGGATTACAACAAGCTGGCCGAACTGTATACGCTGGACATTCCGAACGGTGAGATACGGATCGGGCTGATGCGCAGCTTGTTGCCTGGCTATCTGGCCCATAACACGCTGAAAGGCAATACGACCATCGCCCGTATGTATCTTGCGATAGCCGGGGGAGATATGGACGGGGCCTTGCGTCTTCTTCAGGAATTCCTTTCTACTGTTACGTATTGTGATAACACGAATTATGAGGGACATTACCAGCAATTGTTCTACATCATCTTCTCCCTGTTCGGGATGTATGTCGATGTGGAGGTGCGTACCCCCAAGGGGCGTGTGGATGTGGTGATGCGTGTTGCCGGTAAGCTGTATGTCATTGAATTGAAGCTGGGTAGGTCTGCGGAAGCGGCCATGGCCCAGATCAATCTGAAGCAGTATCCCGAACGCTTTTCCCTCAGCGGATTGCAAGTGGTGAAGGTGGGGATCAATTTTGATGTGGAGAAACACACCCTGGGGGATTGGGTCATAGAAGAATAGGCCGTATATGATGTAAGAACTCTTTCATTGCAGGGACGGTAAAAGCGAAAAATAATGGAACAGGAACTTTTCGATAGGATATCAATTAAGATGCTGAATATTTGTTTGTTTGAAGAAAAATTTCGTTCTTTGTATTAAGCTTGATTGCAGTTAACAACAAATTCAATCTAAAGATAAGGAGTATGAAGCGTCCTGAAATCGTGAAATCTATACAAAATGCCTTACATAAGGTTGCTCCTGGTATAAAGGTGATACTTTATGGAAGTGAGGCGCGGGGTGATGCGCGTAGTGATAGTGATATAGACCTGTTGCTGTTGATAGATAAGGATGTGGTTACTTTGGAGGACAAGATGCTTTTAACTGCTCCTTTATATGACATTGAGTTAGAAACCGGTGTTCAAATCAATCCGTTTATAGAGTCGATGAAAGAATGGGGAAAACGTTTCACTCCGTTTTATGAGAATATAATGAAGGAGGGGATATTGTTATGACTCCGGAACAGCGGTTTGATATTGTTTTATATAGGCTGAATTCAGCCAAATCATTGTTAGATGAAATAAAAGATCATATAGAGCGTGGTTATTACAATACGGCAATGAATAGGATGTATTATGCCTGTTTTTATGCTGTGAGTGGATTGTTGTTGCAGTCGGAGATAGACGGAGTCAAGAGTCATGAAGGTGTACGTCAAAAATTCAGCCAGCATTTTATTCTTACAGGTAAATTCCCTAAAGAATGGGGACGCTTTTATTCTATTTTGTTCAATAATCGTTCAGTTGCCGATTATGAAGACTTTAAGAACTTTGATTTAGCAGCAACTCAGGAAATGTATCCTAAAGTCTGTGCTTTTATAGGACTTATTGATAATTGGGTTTTCGATAAAAATTAATCCGTAAAGAATAAGATATTTACTATAGGCTGCATGCAATGATGCATGTGGCCTTCCCTCTTTTTTGTTGCCGGTAGCGACCGGCATCCGCATAATGTATTGCATGAACGACACTCTTCGCGACTACCAGCAGGAGATGAAGCTCCGCCTTTTCAAGGAGTGGGAGCTTCACCGAAGTGTGATGGTACAGATGCCCACCGGTACGGGCAAGACGCATCTGCTGGCCGCCATAGTAAGGGAATTCCTGCGTGGTTCCGGCAGCCGGGTATGGATCGTGGCGCACCGCCGGGAGCTGGTGGAGCAGATAGAGGAAACCGTGTCCCGGCACGGGATGAGCAAAGAGGACGGAAGGGTGAGGGTGATGTCCATCCAGTGGCTGTCACGAAACCGGAAGCACATGGATGAAGAGCCGGACCTGATCGTTATCGACGAGGCGCATCACGCCCTGGCGGAAACCTACCGGATACTTTGGGAGAACTATCCGGAGGCAAGGAAACTGGGTATGACCGCCACTCCCTGCCGGCTGAACGGCAAGGGATTCACGGACTTGTTCGACAGCCTGATCACTTCGTGGACTGTCGCGGAATTCATCGGAAAGGGTTGGTTGTCATCCTTTGACTATGTGTCCATCCGTGCGAACAGCAGGGAACAGCGGTTGATAGACTCGCTGAAGAAACGGGGTGCGGACGGGGACTACCAGGTAAAGGAGATGAACGAGGTGCTGAACCGGGAGACAAGTATCGGCCGGCTGTATGAGAGCGTGGAACGATATGCCCACGGAAAGAAAGGAATCGTATATGCTGTCAGCATCGCCCATGCCCGCCGGATAGCGGCTTGTTATAGCGCACACGGACTGGAGGCTGTGGCTATCGACAGCAGGACTCCGGCTTCGGAACGCCGGGAACTGGTGGAGGATTTCAGACGGGGGAAGGTGAAAGTGCTGGTCAATGTGGATATCTTTTCCGAAGGCTTCGACTGTCCCGATGTGGAGTTCGTGCAGCTGGCACGTCCCACGCTTTCCCTGGCGAAATACCTGCAACAGGTGGGGCGTGGGCTGAGGAGGTCGGCAGACAAGGCGTCCTGTATGCTGATAGACAATGTGGGTCTGTACCGCATCTTCGGTCTGCCCGCCCGGAACCATGACTGGGCGGCGATGTTCGAGGGGCGGATGATTGGCAACGCGCTGTCCCGGGCACGGGCGGAAACAGGCAGGCTGTCTGTATCCGGTCTGCTGCCGGAGGAGGAAAGACAACGGGAGGATGAAAGACAGCGGGAGGATGAACTGGAGGTGGTGATAACGCACGACCGGCTGATGGACTTCCTTACAAGCCGGGAAGATTCCGCAACGGAAAAAGGCGGACAGCCCGTTTTGAAAAGTTATTATGACAGACAAAGCGGGCTTTGGGGATTGAGGCGCGGGGAGAGGATGACGGTAAGGCCCCGGTATCCGGAAGTGTTTGATATCTGTGGAGACCGGGCGGCAGTGAGATTCGGGAATAACCGGGCAGGTGTGGTGAATGAAACCGGACAGCCCGGAATACAGCTGGACCGCTGCCGGAAAATGAAGTTCATGAAGGGGGATCTGCTTGCCGTGACAGACTGTGCGGGCAATGAATCTTACATCGACCTGAAGGTAAACAGAACCTATCGGGAGAAACCCGTGGTGTTGTCATTCGGCTGTATGGAATTGCCATACGGCGGTGTGGAGCTGCTGAAGGTGGGAACGTTCTTTTTCAGCCGTACCGGAAAACCGTATGTCTCCATGCGAGGGGTGGATCAGAACGGCATCTACTTTTATGACTTTTATCTGAAGATACCGGATTACCGTGTTCCGAAGGACTGCCAACTGGTGGATCCTGTCTGGACTACCTTGTTTGATGTTTTCGCCTGTGTGCTGGCAGGGGATGAGGAGGAAGTGTATTGGTGCTGTGGCCGTCTGGCGGACCGGAGCATCGTGGTGATGGACGGGAACGGGAATTATTATCATGTGGAGAAAGGGAAGGAAAAGCGGTATATAGCCTGTAACACTCCCCGGCCGGGCGAGGAAGATTTCCATACGGTGATGGAACGTCTGAAGGAAGAAGCCGGGCGGCGTGCCGGGATAGCTCAACGGAAACAATTGCAGGAAGAGGAACAGAAAAGGCTGAAAAGGTTGGAAGAGATCAGGGATGCATTGCCTTTTCGGATGGGGATGAAATGGGGCTTGAAACTGGGGGAACGTATCATTGTGCCTCCCAAATACAGGAAGATTCTGCCTCCTGTGGGCTATTATTGCGCTTACGAGGAAAACGCCTGCCAATGGGGAATAATGGCTCTGGACGGAAAAGTGGTGGTGGAGGCCAGATACCAGAAGGTGGATATAGAATGCAACGGTACGGTGCATCTGACGGTGATTCCGGGTAAGGTGAAGACCATAAAACTCTGAGCGTTTGCCGGAACGGAATGCAAATGGCGCAAATGACACAAATAGGAACGGGGATAAATTTGTGTCATTTGCGTCATTTGCGTTCTAAGTAGTCACCACTAGGTAATTCGACGCTATGCCTTAAGCGACCGGTTAATGCTGTCAATATAATCCAGAATCTCCTGTCTGCCTGTTTTCTTTTCAGAGGAGGATACGAAATGAGGAGGGAGTTCTTCCCACTGTTCTGTCAGTTTTTTCAGATATTTGTTTACATTATCCTTAACCTTGCCATTGGTCAGCTTGTCGGCTTTGGTGAAGATGATAGAGAAGGGTACTCCATTTTCTCCCAGCCATTCCATAAATTCCAAGTCTATTTTCTGAGGCTCCAGACGGCAGTCTATCAATACAAACAGATTGGTCATTTGCTCGCGTTCCAGGATATAATCCTCGATAATCTGCTGTATCTTTTCTACCTGTTTCTTGCCCCGGGAGGCATATCCGTATCCCGGTAAATCCACCAGATACCATTCTTTATTGATCAGAAAGTGATTGATCAGCAAAGTCTTCCCCGGAGTGGAGGAAGTCATAGCCAGTTTGGGACGTTTGGCCAACATGTTTATCAGACTCGATTTACCTACATTTGAACGGCCGATAAATGCATATTCGGGCAGGTTGTCCTGCGGGCATTTCTCTACTTTTGTGTTACTTACTACAAATTCTGCACTGAGTATTTCCATAATTCTTTGTTTTTATACTTAAACAAGTCAGCCCCATAAAAGTCAGGAAGCCGTTAAACATTAACATTTCATAGCCAAACTGATAGCCGGTGGAGGTGAACACCAGCCGGTCTATGGCATAGCATAATAGCGGCGAGGCGATGGCTATGTAAGGAACAAAACGGTCGCGCGGCCGCATTGGGGTGAACAGCCCGAATGCAAACAGCCCCAACAACGGGCCGTAAGTGTACGAGGCGATGGTATAGATAGCGTCGATGACACTCTTGTTGTTTACTGCCTTGAACAGCAGGATGAATCCGATAAAGAGGACTGATATGCAGAAGTGCACGAGCTTCCTCCGTCTTTCCGCTTCCTTGCCGGACAAATGGCTTATGCCCGCTATGTCTATACAGAAGCTGGTGGTGAGGGCGGTCAATGCCGAATCGGCGCTGGAAAAGGCGGCTGCAATGATGCCGATGGTAAAGAATATCAGTACGGCGAATCCCAGATGGCCTTCCGCCGCAAACAAGGGCAGTATCTCATCCCCGGCTGCCGGCAGGGGGATGTTCAGTTGCGAGGCGAACAATAACAGCAGGATTCCGAGTGACAGGAACAGAAAATTGACCGGAACGAATGAGATGCCGTAGCAATACATGTTCTTTTGGGCTTCACGCAGGTTCTTGCACGACAGGTTCTTCTGCATCATATCCTGATCCAGCCCTGTCATGACAATCGTGATGAAGATGCCGCTGAAAAATTGCTTGAAGAAATTCTGTTTGCTGTGCCAGTCGTCAAAAACAAAGATACGGCTGTGCTCATTTTCCCGGATGGCATGTACCAGTCCCGGAAAATCCAGATCCAGCTGGCCGGAAACCTCATAAAGTATTAATCCCAGCGCCAGCAGCAGGCAGAGTGTCTGCAAGCTGTCCGTCCACACAATCGTGCGTATGCCGCTGCGGCGGGTGTACAGCCAGATCAGTAAGACAATCCCTATCACCGTGGCGGCGAAAGGAATATGAAAGGCGTCGAATACATAATGCTGGAGGATAAGGCATACCAGATAAAGGCGTGCTGCGGCTCCGATGATCTTGGACAGAAGGAAAAAGGAGGCTCCCGTCTTATAAGCGTGCCTTCCGATCCGGTCTCCCAGATACGTGTAGATGGAGGTCAGGTTCAACCTGTAATAAAGCGGCAGCAGAACGTGGGCGATGATGAGATAGCCTATGAAGAAGCCGAAACAGGTCTGCATATAGGTCATGTCGATGCCGCGTACCATACCCGGGACGGAAACGAAGGTAACTCCCGAAAGGGAGGCTCCGATCATTCCGAAAGAAACAATATACCAGGGAGAACGGCGGTTGCCGCGGAAGAACGCGTCATTATCGGAATGACGGCCGGTAAGGCGGGCTACAAGCAGCAGTATTCCGAAATAGAGCAGTATGGTCAGCAGAATATAAATTCCGTTCATGTTATTTTTTTGAGTGCAAATGTACTCAAAATCGTTGAAATTGCGTAAGTTTGCATCCATTATAATACAAAATAACTGATGAACCAACAATATCCGTCCATGCTGCTGGAAAAAGCGGTAGGAGAGTTTGCCAAGTTGCCGGGTGTGGGACGCAAGACCGCCATGCGGCTGGTATTGCATCTGCTCAGACAGGATACGGCTGTGGTAGAGGCGTTTGGTAATGCGATGATTACCTTGAAACATGAAGTGAAATATTGTAAAGTGTGCCATAATATATCGGACACGGAAACTTGCCGTATCTGTTCCAATCCGGCACGGGACGCTTCCACGATCTGTGTGGTGGAGAGTATCCGTGATGTGATGGCGGTGGAAGCCACGCAGCAGTACAGGGGGCTGTACCATGTCCTGGGGGGAGTCATCTCGCCCATGGATGGCATAGGCCCTTCCGATCTGCAGATAGAAAGTCTGGTGGAACGGGTGAAAGGCGGTGAGGTGAAGGAAGTGATCCTTGCCTTGAGCTCGACGATGGAGGGGGACACGACGAATTTCTATATCTCGCGCAAGCTGGACGGCATGGACGTGAAGCTGAGTGTGATAGCGCGTGGTATCTCTATCGGGGATGAGCTGGAATATACGGATGAAGTGACGTTGGGACGTTCCATCATAAATCGTACTTTGTTTACGGGAACGGCATAAACTGGGAAAAACAGAAAGAGATGGAAAAGAAGATAAGACAATTGCTGCGATACTTGCAGATAGAATATGTGGCGGTATGGGTGTTGCCTTTGCTCCTGGTGGCTCTTTATGAAACAGGGGTGATGACCGAGGGGGCTTACGCGGGCGATGTCCGTATGGATTATGTCTTGCAGACGGTAGGGATTTTATTGGCGGTGGGGCTGATTCCTTTATCGCTCCGGCTGTTCAGCCTTTCCTTGGTGAAGAATGTGAAGCAGCGTTCATTGCCGGAAGCCTTGAAAAGTTATCGCCGCTGGAGTGAGATAAGGACGGGGATGCTGGTGGTTCCCGTATTGGTGAACTTGTCATTTTATTATCTGACTCTGAACAACACGGGCGTATTGTGTGCCATGATGGCGCTGATCGCTTCCCTGTTCTGTGTCCCTACCCGCAAGCGGATGCTGGATGAGCTGGATTTGGTAAAAGAGGAGAATGAGGAGCCTGCTTTATGATGAGTGACCGGCATTTTCAAGGGAACGGGATAAGGCTCCGTGCACCGGAGCCGGAAGACTTGGAAGTCATGTTCCGCTTTGAGAACGCTACGGATGTGTGGGAGATGAGCAATACCACAGGCCCGTATTCGCGTTTTCAGTTGAAGCAGTACATAGAGCAGACCCAGAATGATTTGTTTGCCGACCGCCAGTTGCGCCTGATGATAGAAAACGGGAACCGGCAGGTGGTGGGGATTGTGGATCTATGTTCTTTTGATCCTTTGCACAACCGGGCCGAGGTGGGGATTATGGTGGATAAATCCTGTCGCAGGCAGGGGATAGGGCGTAACGCCTTGGCTTTGCTGGAAGAACACTGTTTCCGTTATCTGGGAATTCATCAGTTGTTTGCCTATATCGCTGTGGAAAACCTTCCTTCCCGCAGACTCTTTGCGGCGTGCGGGTACAAAGAGAGTGCGGTATTGAAAGAGTGGGCGCATACGTTTGGCGGTGGCTATACGGATGTGCTGGTTGTTCAGAAGCTGAATCTCAGTTGAGGGAGGGGTATTGGGGATAGCGGGCCCAAATGGCGTATTTGCCTCCCATTTCGTTCAAACTGGTATGCCATAAGTCGCGGAAGTGCTGGTTGAGCAACGTTTCTTTCCCGGCTTTTCCTATGAGCCATGAGTTCTCTTTTATTTCTTTGGCAAGTTGTCCATGATCCCATCCCGCATAACCGGCAAAGAAACGGATCACTCCTTCAATGGGCTTCCCGTCCAGTATATATTGTTGCACGGCATTGAAATCACCATTCAGATAAAGCCCGTTTCCCAGAGGCAGTGCGCCTTCCAGATCTTTTAGCGTATGCAGGAAAAATATTGTCTCCCGGCTCACCGGCCCGCCTTTATACACCGGGACCCGCTGTGCGAATTCCAATTCGGGGATGAGGTCATTGAGCAGAATGTGGTAACGGAAATCTTTATTCATGATAATACCCATACTTCCCTCGTCATTATGTTCGATAAGAAGCACGACTGCTCTTGTAAAGTGGTAGTCGTTCATGAAAGGGGAGGATATAAGGATGCTTCCCTGTTGTGGAAGTACTTTATTTGATTCTACTTGAAAAACATGCATATCCATAGTTGCGTTTCCTTTTATTTACACGACTAATATACATATTATATTTAAAAAATACATGAAGTGCTCTCTTTTTTTTGTATTTTTATTTTTCTTGTATCTTAAATGGCTTATTATCAGAGTTGATGTAAAAAAGTTCAAGAAAATATTCGTAAAATGCTTGCAGATATCGAAATTTTGCGTACCTTTGCAACCGCAATCGAGAGAGATGCAGTATAAGAAAAATGAAATTTGGTGCGTTAGTTCAGTTGGTTAGAATACATGCCTGTCACGCATGGGGTCACGGGTTCGAGTCCCGTACGCACCGCATTAAGCGTTGAAAATCAATAATTTAAAGAAATAGTGCCCACTTTTACATATGTTAATGTAAAGGTGGGTGTTTTGTTTTATTCAAGCACATTGTTGCGAGGGGAATGGTGATTTTCGAATATTACGGGAATATGAGTAATAAATGTTTTATAGTTGCTATTATTTGAGTTTAAAAGCTACTGGGACTGTATATTTCACCTTTACAGCTTTTCCTTTTAGTGTGCCGGGTTTCCATTGAGGAAGCATTTTTATCAGACGTAGTGCCTCATTATCTAAAGAAGACTCAACACTCCTTACTATGTTAGGTTCTATTATGTAACCGTCTTCGTCTATGATGAATTGAACAATAACCTTTCCTTGCATTCCTTCCGTTTGTGCTTTGGTTGGATATTTCATATTATCGTTGATGAATTGTAACAATTTATCTATACCACCGGGAAATTCTGGCATTTCCTCTACTACCTCATAAACCGTATTCTCTTCTACCGGTTCTTCTTGCACGGGAATATACCGGACACCATACCCTTCCGGCTCTTTAGGAATTGATTTGCTTGTAAGATTTGATTTTGGTGCCTTATTCGCACATCCCATAAAAGAGTAAAATAGAACTCCTACCCATATTTTTGTTTTCATAACATTGAATTGTTTAGTGAAAGGGATGTTTATTCTATTTCAAATTCAGCATTGAGATTGATTTTCTCCAAATCATTCCACATTGATGTGGAAATACGATATTTGCCGGGAGTTGTTTTATAGTATTTAATAGGAAAACTGAAACAATAATATATAGGTGGGGTAATCGGTATAATTTCGTCATCAAAAAAAACTGTGGGCTTTTTCGTCCAAAGCCTTACCCATTGATTATTTTCCCATCTTTCTAAAATCCATCTTCTGCCATAACTTAGTGGAAGTTTCTGAGGATTGAGGACAATAGCGAACACTTCTTCACTTTCAGTGGTATAATGCCCATGTAGCATATTCATGCGTACTGTTTTCCCTAAAGTATCGGTGCTTACACAGATTGCATCCGCACTGCCGATTTCTACACAGTTTTCTTGACTGGACTGATGCGTACACCCGATAGTGAAAAGACAGAAAAGACAGAAGAAACATGAAAATATAGTTTTCATCTTGGTTTATTTATCAGTGAAACAAAGTATTTACAAAAATACTCAAAGTGCAATTCATTAACAATTAGAATTACACTTTTATTTTCTACCAAAGAATTATATTCTCAACTCTCTTTGGGGCCTGTTTTTCTCTTTTGGAGTGTGGCCTACAGCCAGCTTTTCCTTAAGCTCTTTAAATTCATCTTGAACCATTCAAGTATAGGCATTCCGTCAATGCACAACCGGAACTTTCCTTTCTTCTGCGGATTCCTCTTTACTGTTGCCGTTGAATATGCCGTTCCGGACTTTTCCCGGTGTTCCCGTGAATGCAGTTTCCCCTGAACCCTACGGGTTGGAAGTAGGCAAGCAGTCTTGTCAGTTCTTCCGTGAATCCCATTTCCCGGCATTGCTCGGCTATCGGCAGCAAGTCTTTTATATCTCCCCGCCCTGACTTGCTTCCACTGTCTCCTGTAACGGAAATATTGAGAAAATACGATTATGTGATTCCGGTTATCAGATAGGGAGGAGGTGTAATATTTGGTCTTTTCTTTATCATAATTGTTTTTTAGACAATAAAATGCTTCTGTCTTTTCGTTTGTATGGTTAATAGAATTATATTTGTACATTATACAATATCTATTAACCATGAAAACTTATTCATTATTAGCAGGCATTTTATTGTCTTTTTCGTTATCTATTCAGGCTGGTGATCTGAAATTGTGGTATAAGCAACCTGCCGGAACGTGGGTGGAAGCGCTTCCGGTCGGCAATTCCCGGATGGGAGCGATGGTATATGGCGGAACGGCCCGTGAAGAACTTCAACTAAACGATGAAACCATGTGGGGAGGCAGTCCCTACCGGAATGACAAACCGGAAGCATTGGAAAGTCTGCCCCAAGTGCGTGAACTGATTTTCGCCGGAAAAAACATGGAGGCTCAGAACTTGATTCAAGAAAACTTTTATGCCGGAAAGCATGGTATGCCCTATCAGACAATCGGCAGTTTGATTATAGAAACCCCCGGACATGAAAAGGTTACCGATTATTATCGTGATCTGGATTTGGAACGTGCGGTGGCTACTACCCGTTACAAAGTGGATGGCGTGACTTTTCAACGTGAAGTTTTTGCATCATTTCCTGATAAGGTGGTAGTGGTCCGTTTGACAGCAGACCGGCCGGGAAAACTGAATTTTAAGGTCGGATATGTGTCGCCATTGGAGCATAAAGTCAGCAGGAAAGGAAAGAAATTGGTTCTGACCGGAAAGGGTAGGGATCATGAGGGAGTGAAAGGATTGATTCGTATGGAAACACAGACACAGGCTGATGTGGATGGAGGTAAGGTGAAAATTGATGACCAAAACATTACAGTGGAAGGAGCGGACAGTGTTACTCTGTATGTTTCATCGGGTACGAATTTTATTAATTATCACGATATAAGTGGCAATGAGAGTAAAAAAGCGTCCGGATATCTGTCTCTGGCATTGGGACGCCCTTATAGTCAGGTTTTACAGGAGCATATAGCTCTTTATAAAGAGCAGTTTGACCGTGTAAGATTGGATTTGGGAACCAGTGAGCGGGCTAAGTTGGAAACTGTCAAACGCATCGAACTGTTCAATGAAGGTAAGGATGTTTCTTTGGCGGTGTTGCTTTTTCAGTATGGACGTTATTTGCTTATTTCCTCCTCCCAGCCGGGAGGTCAGCCTGCCAATTTGCAAGGTATATGGAATAATAAACTGGCTGCTCCATGGGATGGAAAATATACCATCAATATTAATACGGAAATGAATTACTGGCCGGCTGAAGTGACCAATCTGAGTGAAACGCACCAGCCCTTGTTCGAAATGGTGAAAGAAGTATCAGTTACCGGCAGGGAAACGGCACGGACTATGTATGGATGCAACGGATGGGTGGCTCATCACAATACAGATATATGGCGTGCCACCGGTCCGGTGGATAAGGCGTTTTATGGTACATGGCCCATGGGAGGTGCTTGGTTGACTACCCACTTGTGGCAGCATTATTTATATAGTGGGGATAAGTTGTTTCTTTCCGAAGCCTATCCGGCATTGAAAGGAGCTGCTGATTTTTATCTTGATTATTTGACTGAACATCCTGAATACGGTTGGATGGTGACTGCTCCGTCCATGTCTCCGGAACATGGACCTTCGGGAGAGGATACTAAAAAAGCTTCAACGATTGTGTCAGGTTGTACGATGGATAATCAGATAATTTTCGATGTGCTTAGCAATGCATTGCATGCGTCAAGAATTCTGAAAATGTCCGCTTCTTATCAAGATTCTTTGCGGTCTATGTTAAATCGTCTGGCCCCGATGCAGATCGGGAAATACAATCAGCTACAGGAATGGCTGGAAGACTTGGATAATCCGAATGACAAGCATCGCCATATTTCTCATGTATATGGATTGTTCCCTAGTAATCAGATATCTCCTTACACCCATCCTTTGCTTTTCCAGGCAGCTAAAAACACGTTGTTACAGCGTGGCGACGAAGCTACCGGTTGGTCCATTGGCTGGAAAGTTAATCTGTGGGCCCGTTTGCTGGACGGTAATCATGCGTTCCGGATTATTAATAATATGTTGAAGCTGCTGCCTGGAGATGAAGTGAAAGAGGCTTATCCGCAAGGACGGACTTATCCTAATCTGTTTGATGCTCATCCGCCTTTCCAGATTGACGGCAACTTTGGCTATACTGCCGGTGTGGCTGAAATGTTGTTGCAGAGCCATGACGGAGCTGTACATTTGCTTCCGGCTCTTCCGGATGCCTGGGCCACAGGAAGTGTGCAAGGACTGGTTGCCCGTGGAGGATTTGTGGTGGATATGAACTGGAATGGCGTGCAGCTGGATAAAGCGAAGATTCATTCCCGTTTGGGAGGTAATTTGCGTTTACGTTCGTATGTTCCTTTGCGTGGGGTTGGATTAAAAGAGGCAAAAGGTAAGAATCCGAATGAATATTATATGCAGGCAGATATCAAAGAGCCTTTGGTTTCCAAGGAGATAAACCCGCAATACCCTGCTTTGTATAAGGTGTATGAATATGACTTGATGACAGAACAGGGACAAGATTATATAGTGGAGCGTGGGTTATAATACATGAAGATGCCCAAAGTGATTTGTGCATTATTTCACTTTGGGCACTTTTGTGAATGGAAGTGTCATGGTGTAGTTATCAGATGGCTTCCTTCTTTTCCAATTCTAATGCTCTGGGAAAAATGATATTGTTTTCCAGGTGGATATGTTCATGTAATGCCTCTTCAAATTGTTTCAATTGTTGTAAAACCAAGCGGAAGCTGGCACAAGCATCTTCAGGGGCGGTGAATCCGTTGGTTAATGAAGAGATTTTTTCAAAACGTTCTCCTTCGTGATTATGTTCATCTTCCATCACTTCGATGGGATACAGAATGGTGCCGCAATGGAATTTAGCTACTTTCAAGCCTTCCTCTTTGGCTTGGAACATTTCATAAACATAAGGAAATAATACATTCTCTTCTTTTGATAAATGATTTTCCAAATCAAGAAGCGAGTCGCGGAACAGTGCCTGGACTTGCAGTAACTCTGGATGATTCTTTGAATGCGCTTCGGTTACTTTGGTTAATAATGCTTCTATTTGCGGACCTTTGGCACGGATTCCCCGATGGTGTATTTTCAATACATAGTCTATTAATAAATCGATGGGCCATCCGGCAAAGTCAGGAGCATTACTAACCGTATTCTCTTGTAATTCATTTAATTCATGTGCTACTGCTTCGGGATCAATACCACGGTTCCGGCAGGCTTCTGCAAACGGAGTATTGCCATGGCAGCAAAAATCAATATGGTAACGGGAGAATACTTTGGTTGTATCAAAGTTGCCGGCTACAATTTGTCCGACTGTACATGAATGGTAATTTTTCTGTTTCATAATTATTCCGTTTATTCGTTCGTTAATCCCCATTTTCTCATATCACTTTCTACTGTACCGATACCGCTTACTCCAAAGTTTTCGACCAGTACTTTCGTCACGTTGGGCGAGAGGAATGCGGGTAAGGTGGGACCGAGATGAATCTCTTTTATTCCCAAACTGAGTAATGCCAGCAATACGATTACCGCTTTCTGTTCATACCAGGCGATATTGTATCGGGCACTGCGATCAGCGCCTCCTCCGTCATGCGGTGGTCCTGGATGATGCCGTCCCGCAGCGGGCGCACCAAGTCAATGTGCGCGGGTGCGCGGCCCACCATTTTTAATGCCTCGTCCCCCACCGCAAGGATGGAGTTCGTCCGCGTGTCCACCGCGCCGATGGTCGGCTGGCGAAACACAACGCCCTGCTCCTCGGTGGCAATGATAATGGAGGTCGTGCCCAGGTCAATTCCGATGTCGTATTGTTTCATGGATAGTTCTCCATTGGTAAAATATCGTCGTTCTATCGCCAGTATGCCCCTACGTGCGTGGCTTTCCCGTCAACCCCAGCCCCCCTGCGGAGCGGTCAAGACCGCTCCCTACAGGCCGGGGTGAACGGGCGGTTCGTAGGGAGGGGGCTTGACCCCTCCGTGCCCGCTCACGTCGCCGAGAGCTGTTCCTGCTTCTCCTCTGTCGGTGTCGCCGCGTCCTTCAGCAAATACCGCAGCCCGCTGTACCGCATATTCTGCCGCACATTCTCGACCATGGTCTGCTCGGTGCGGGCGGTGCCGGTCAGGACGCAGAGCTTCCGCGCGCGGGTCACGCCGGTGTACAAAAGGTTGCGGTAGCAAAGCCGGGCGGGCACGTCGGCCACGGGCAGGATCACCGCGGGGAACTCCGAGCCCTGGCTCTTGTGGACGGTCACGGCGTAAGCGGGCTCCAGCTCGTTCAGCTGGTCGGCGGTGTAGGTGTACTTTTTGTCATCCATCTGGACCGTCACGCTGCGCGCATCCACGTCCACCGCCGTGATGATGCCCAAATCGCCGTTGTACGCACCGACACCTGCCTCGGCCCCGGCACGCTCAAACGTGATGTCGTAGTCATTCTTGACCTGCATGACTTTATCACCCAGACGTAATATTTTGGCACTCTCCGCCGTGCCGATCTGCCCCTTGCCCTTGGCGGGCGGGTTCAGAATATCCTGCAGCCGCCTATTCAGCTCAACGCTGCCGGTGGGGCCGACCTTCGTCGGGCAAAGCACCTGAATGTCCCGCACGGGGTCAAAGCCGTAGGCTTTCGGCAGCCGCGTGCTGACAAGGTCGCAGACCAGCTTCTGGCAGGCAAGGCCGTTGGATGAAGCTGTACCAGCTTACCACCCTTGGCCCCGTGGTGCTGTACAAGTGCACCAAGACCCTGTGCAAGCAGTGCGGCAAGCCCATTGCCCCGGACAGCGCCGAGGGTCTGTGCTCGGTGTGCCGCATCAAGGCGCGCACCCTGAAACGGCAGGAGGAGGCACGTCAGCGCGCCGAGCAGCTGAAGGCCGAGCGCGCCGCCAAGGCCGCCGAGGAAGCCGCCAAGGCAGCGGAAAACGCCGCCGGAACCGCTGCGGAAGCCACCGCCGAGACTGTGGAGACTGCCGCAGCCCAGACCGTGGAGACCGCTGCCGCCCTGCCGGAGACCATCCCCGCCGGGCAGAGCGCTGCCCCTGCCAATGTAACTGCACCTGCTCTCGGAGAGCCGGTCTCCGAATGATGATAAAGAAAGGTCTGATCCTATGATGGAAGATGGCAAGGAGCCGGTCTACGCCTCCAAGGCAAAGCCATGGCTGAAATATTATGAGGAAAAGTACATCCACCAATCCGTGCCGGAGTGCTCGGCCTTTGCGCTGGTCTGCCGCAACAACGAGCGGCACCTGGGCGACACCGCGCTGGAATACTACGGCCGCAAGTTCAGCTACGCCGACCTGATCGTGCAGATAAAAAAGACCGCCGCCGCCCTGCAGGCGCTGGGGGTGAAAAAGGGCGATATCATCACGGTGGTCAGCGTGATGACCCCGGAAGTGGTCTACACCTTCTACGCCGCCGACCTGCTGGGCGCTACCCTGAATCTGGTAGATCCCCGGTACAGCGCCGAGGGCATCCGGGAGTACATCGAGGAGGTGGAGTCCCGCCTGCTGATCTGCCTGAACGTGGTGTACCCCCGCTGCCATCAGGCCGCAAAGCGCACCAGCGTGGAGCGGGTGGTGGTGCTCAGCCCCGCCGACAGCCTGCCGCTGGCCAAAGCCGTGGGCTACAAGCTGACGAACCCGGATAAAAACCACTACGCCTCCAACGTGCTGCGCTGGAAGGACTTTATCGCCGCAGGCAAAGGGCACAGCCCCGCCGCCGCGCCCTACGACCCCCAGCACACCTGCGTGGTGGTGCACACCGGCGGCACCACCGGCTCGCCCAAGGGCGTTATGCTGACCGACTACTGCTTCAACGCCCTTGCACAGGAGTTTGCCGCCCAGAGCCGTCTGTTCCACCGCGGGCAGAAGCTGCTGAACGTCATGCCGCCCTTCATCGCCTACGGTTACAGCTGCGGCATCCATATGCCGCTGGTCATGGGGCTGCATATCATCATCATCCCCAATCTGGACCCGGATAAGCTGGGCGCACTGGTGTGGAAGTACAAGCCCGCGCACATGTTCGGCGTGCCCACCCACTACCAGCAGCTTGCCGCCGACCCGCTGCTGAAAAACAAAGACCTCTCCTTCATCCGCAACTACGCCGCCGGAGGCGATTCCCTCTCGCTGGGCGCGGAACAGACGGTGAACCGGTTCCTCAAAGCCCACGGGGTGGAGTACCCGCTGGCAAAGGGCTACGGCATGACCGAGGTATCCTCGGCTGCCACCATCGCCGCCGGCAACGTGACAAAGCCCGGCAGCGTGGGCATTCCCATGCTGAACACGGTGGTGTCCATTTTTGAGCCTGGCACCGAGACCGAACTGCCCATCGGTGAGCGCGGTGAGATCTGCATCTGCACCCCCACCGTCATGAAGGGCTACTACAATAAGCCCGAGGAGACCGACATGATCCTGCGCCGCCATGCAGACGGTCAGATCTGGGCACACACCGGCGATGTCGGCTACATGGACGAGGACGGCTTTGTGTATCTGGATTCCCGCATCAAGCGCATGATCATCCGTCACGATGGCTTCAAGGTGTTCCCGTCCATGATCGAGAACGTCATCAGCCGCCACCCGGCCGTGCATCAGTGCTCGGTGGTGGGCTGCACCGATAAGGACCATGTGCAGGGCCGCCTGCCCTTCGTCTACGTGGGGTAGCCGTAGAAGATGCGCAGTGCCAGCGAGGTGATGACCATGGAACCCACAAAGTGGCCCAGCAGCACGCTGATCTGCAGCCGCAGGCCGGTGCGCAGCCCGGGCAGCTTCTGCCATGCAAGCCCCGCCACCAGACCAATGGCACCCGCGCCCAGCGTGATGAGCGGGTTGATGGCGTAGCCTGCCAGCACGCCGCCGATCATATCTGCCACAGGGCCCCCGGCAAAGCCGGCACCGAG
>ENA-UPWU01000015-UPWU01000015.1-human-gut-metagenome-genome-assembly--contig:-NODE-15-length-54482-cov-8.435438_pt1 | contig 54482 bp, 49 predicted proteins | sample MGYA00250058_ERZ773392 | MGnify/ENA primary metagenome ERZ773392 (study PRJEB29103, sample SAMN06112084) | human gut metagenome | biome: human gut; feature: ankylosing spondylitis patient; material... | reverse complement strand
GGAAAACCGTATCTACTACGAATTTCTGGATTTTTATAAGCTCTCCAAGGTCAACGATGTGCATTTCTCCCGTCTGGGGGGTTACGCAAAATTGCAGACGCTGGTGTGCAAGGCCAGCGGAGAAAGCTGGACGGATGATGATCGGCTGAGCTTTTCCTCCTTCTATACCATGTTCCGCCAGCAGTTTCTGGCTCTGGGCGGCGGCGGACTGAATCTGACTGCCGGCGATGCCATGCTGGTGTATCTGTCGGTCTACCGTTACGCGGACGCCTGCGAGAGCACGCCCAGCCAGATGAAGCAGAATCTGGAAAAGCTGTGGGATGAGGTGAAGGTGCTCACCGAGCCGCAGGCCGTGGCCCTTTCGCTGGAGCCGAAGCAGGGCCCCGGCGAACCGCTGCTGGCAAAGCTGAACATCTTTACAAAGCCCAGCGAGCTGAAGGTGGTGTTCCTGCACGAGCACAATGCCTAGAGCAGCGCATGGGTGCGTGCCCACGACCAGGGCATCGAAGGGCGGCAGCAGGCGTTCCCGGACCGGGGATTCATCACCCGCAAAGAGAACATCGAGCCTGAGGTGGACGCGGAGCAGGTGCTGGAGGATGTGGCTCACGACAATGCCGACGTGGTGTTCACCTCAAGTGCCCGGATGCATACCGCCTGCCTGAAGGTGGCGGCCCAGCACCCCAAGACCCGCATCCTGAACTGCTCGCTGAACGCGCCGCATCCGCTGGTGCGCACCTACTACCCCCGCACCTATGAGGTGACCTACCTGCTGGGCCTGCTGGCCGGTGCGCTTACCCGTACCGATCGGGTGGGCTATGTGGCGGCCAACCCGGTGTACGGCATCCCGGCGGCAGTCAACGCCTTCGCACTGGGCCTCAAGACGGTGCGCCCCTGCGCGCGGGTGCTGCTGCGCTGGGCCTGCCTGCCCGACCCGGCCCACCCGCTGGATTTCTCGGACTGCCCGGACGTGGACATTTTCTATGCCCACAGCAGGAAGGAGCCGGAAGGTACCTACCGGGATTACGGTCTGTGCCGCCGTCGGCCGGACGGCACGCTGGAGCCGCTGGGCCTGCCGGTGTGGAAATGGGAAACCTTCTATATTGAGATCATCCGCTCCATTTTTGACGGCACCTGGAACAACGACGGCAGCGGTGCCCGGGCGGTGAATTACTGGTGGGGCATGCGCAGCGGTGCCGAAGAGATCAACTACAGCGCCGACCTGCCGGCAGGCACTCTGCAGCTGCTGGACCTGATGGAAAAGCTGCTGAGCGAGGATGAACTGCGCATCTTCCATGGCGAGCTGTACGCTGCAGGCCATGTGCTGCATGCACCGGAAAAGCTGATCTATTCGCCCAAGGAGCTCATGGAGATGGACTGGCTGGACGAGTGCGTGGACGGTGCACTGCCGCATTACGACGATCTGGACGTCAAGACCCGGACGCTGGTGGCCATCAACGGCCTGGCGAACCTGAAGAAGCTGGAGTAAGGACCGGACGACCGGTACAAAAAACGGAGCAAACCAGACGTGAAAATACTTGCGATTTCGGATGTACCCTCCAAAGCCTTGTGGGACTACGGCACCCGGGAACATCTGCAGGGGATCGACCTGATCCTTTCCTGCGGAGACCTGCCAAAGAAGTATCTGGAGTATCTGACCAATTTCACGACCGTGCCCATTTTGTATGTCCACGGCAACCACGACGGAAGCTACCGGGGCGATGAGCCGGGTGGCTGCATCTGTGTGGATGATCAGGTGTTCGTGTGGAACGGGCTGCGCATCATGGGGCTGGGTAAGCGCTTTTTCATTTGACAAAACCGCAGAATCCTTTTCCATATCAATGCCGTATTTTTTAAAGAGCGTCTCTGCGCTTTTTAAATTTGTATAATCGCTGCCTGAGCTGCTGTCATTTAGAATCGCGGCTATACTACCATCTGATACATCGGGATATTTTTCATGAATGAGTGCACATAGCTTAGCCACTGTGGCGTTATAGTTTTTCGTATACGCCCTGTACTGAAAAAAGACGGTAAAAGCCATAACCGTCACACATATACATGTATATATTATTGCAAAATACACAAAATGTTTTCTGTTCTCTAAATTATATTTCTTCTTTCTCATGCTTTTCCCCGGGAACTGTCTCTGTCGGCCGATACTGTTTAAAGAGTTTCATCTGAATCAACACGATACCCTATTCCCTTCACAGTCTTTATCACATCCTCACCAAGCTTTCCTCTGATGCGCTTCATATAAACTGTCACGGTATGGTCATAGACATCGTTGCCTGTTGCCTCCCAGATGCAGTCAAGCACAGCATTTCTGGACACAGCCTTGTCGTGATTTGTAAAAAGCAGATCGAGTATGCGGTTCTCAAGACTTGAAAGAGCAATCACCTGTCCATCCTTTCTTGCTTCCTTTTTGTCCATGTCATAGCTTATGCTTCCTGCGTGTATAACAGATGAGCTGTCAGCACTTTTTCTTCGCAAAAACACGCGGTTTACCCTCGCCACAAGCTCCCTTACTGAAAAGGGCTTTGTGATGTAATCCTCCGCGCCAAGCTCGAGTCCCTTTACTATATCGTTTTCCTCATCCCTTGCGGTAAGAAAAATCACCGGCGTTCTTTCTTTTTCCAGCCTTTTACTGTAAAAATCAAAGCCGTTCCCATCAGGAAGCGACACATCAAGCAGCACAAGGCCGGGATGCTCACTCAAAAGCGCCCCAGCCTCCTTTAAATTTCCTGCTGTCAAAAGCTCATATTCAGGTTCTGTAAAGGTATCACACAGTCCCTCTGTTATTCCTTTATTGTCCTCTATGAGAAGTATTTTTTTCATATCAGCTCCCGCAATTCCTACAGATTTTCATTCTTGATTGTCTCAATAATGTTATTGTGCCTAAGCTTTGTCATTGATAGTTTCATGATAGCATAAATCAGCATTATTACAACCACTATACACAATATAATTGCTTTATACGGTGGCTCATAAATGATTGCGTCATCCATCCTGTTCATCATAACACATAAGAGATAGCTTATTAAAATACCAAGTGGTACCCCTATTACAAGAGCCTTTACAGATATAAACACACTCTCGAGTCTGACCATCCCCGCAAACTGCTTATCTGTCATTCCAATACTTCTTAGTGTGGCAAATTCGCGGCTTCTAAGCTCCATTCCGGTGCTTAAGGTATTGATGATATTTGTGATTCCTATTAAGGCAATGACCACAATAAGTCCGTATGCGAATACTCCAAGCAGTGTAAAGAGTGATTTTTCATCGCGCATCTGCTTATCCATATTGCTGACATAAAAACTAATCTGGGAATACTCAGGATTTTCTTCCGTCTCTTTTTCTAATGTATCCTGATATTCATCTGCATTTTCTGCCACCACATATGCCGAATATGTCGCATTCCCCGGTTTGAGCTCATTGACGCTCTTGCCGTCAGCCCATAAGCTTTCAAAGCCTTTTTGGTTCATAAACAAAAGCGTGGTATTGCCGTAGCCATTATAACATGTTGGTACCTTGTCTGTGACACCTGCAATAGTTACATCCACAGTCTTTCTGACTCCGTTATTTATTGTTTCCTCGTCAACGTATCCACTGTTATCCTCCGTGCTGCTTTCAGTATCACCTTCCACGGCATTGTCATCAGAAGAAGCATCATCATACACATTGTAGCCGCACCTGATTGTATCTCCTGCTTTATATTTGTACAGCTCCATCTCTTCTTTGACGTATTTCGAGCTTTTCTCATTATACACATCAAATGTGCATTTATTTACAAGAATTGCTCCTGTATCTGCATTTTTTATGCCTGCGTCAGACGCATACTTATCATACGATTTGTCATTTAAAACCGTGATAAAAAACTCTTGTGAGACATCCTCACTGTCATCATAAAGCTGCCCGCAATACTCTCCATATTCCTTTGTATACTCTGGCTTATCTACATCAAAATAATAACCTGCTCCAACCAGATAATCCTTTGCTCCTTCAATGCCACTCAAAAGCTCAGAGACCTTTTCAATGTCAACGTCTTTTTTACATGACATATTTATTCCAATATTGTAATCTGCTGATGCATATGACATCCCAACCACGCTAAAGGCCATAGACATAAAGTATGATATTACAATAAACGTCACTGAGCAGATGACAATGGATGTCACTGTGGTTCTGTACTTTTTTTTGTTCCTCTTTATATTCTTATATGAGATAACGCCTCCAATGCCCCAGATTCTGCCTATAATCGCCGGTGTCTTAAGCTTTGCTGACTTTATTTTAATCTCCTTTGTGTTTCTTATTGCTTCAAGCGGTGTAACCTTTGCGGCCCTTCTTGCACTGCCTGTTGCTGAGAAATAAATGGTCGCTATACTCAGTATCACAGCAAGAATAAGTGCAGGCAGAGATGTGTGAAAGCTCAAATCAACGTTAAGCCAGCCTGCTGACAGCGCATTTACCACCTTAACAAGTATAAGCGATGCCAAAATACCGCTCATGGTACCCACCGGAATACCAACCACTCCAAGCATTGCAGCCTCTGTCTTAACGCTGCTTTTTATCTGGCGCCTCGTAGCACCCACGCTTGCGAGCATGCCATACTGCCTGATTTTTTCAGTGATTGATATGTTGAAGCTGTTTTTGATACAGTACACTGATGTCAGTATGATTATCAATGCCACAACAGTGGCCACTGTAAACAGCGCTTTAAATGTGCCGTCAATCGGGAAAACACACTCATAGCTTATAAGATATCGATTTATATATATATCATATTTTGCATTTTCCATCTCTTTAAAATACCTGTCACTCTCCTCAGCAGACATTTCAACAGATGAATTATTTGCTTTCTCAAACAGCTTTTCATCCACACCAATTATATCTGCAGTCACAGCATCCTTATTTCTTAAAGCCTTTTGAGTGTACCTGCTGTACACTGTGAGTGTAGTGTCAGCTTCGCTTGCCTCACTCTTTGTGCCGTTATCAATTGCTGCCAGCTCATTAGAATATGTGACAAATGTATATCCGGCGGCACTATAGTCCTCCATTCCATAGCCCGGTCTTTCCATGATGCCGACCACCTTATACTGCTTTGTCATAGTATCAGTAAGTGTCTCTGCCTCATGCTCATATGCGATGTTTTCCCATATGACACTTTCGGTGCTTGAATCATATCGCTTTCCGATATCAAGTGTTATCTCGTCTCCCACCTTTATGTCGATTCGTCCGTTTGTCTTTAAGTGTCTTGGAATGACTATCTCATCCTCATTTTTTGCCATGCGCCCCTCTATCAGGTTAAAGCAGCCTTTCTCAAAGCCAGCCTCATCTGTTGCCATGACATAAGCATACGGCTTATCCTCATTTTTGCAGCCGTCAAGCTTTGCAAAGCCCATCCCCATCGTCTCAAATGTACTTTCAATATTTCTGTTGTTTTTAAACTCTGAAAGCTCAGACATTTTCACACCCGAAAATTTCACATGAAAGTCGCCGTCTTTTTGCTTCTGGTATTCAATAATACTGTACTGAAAGCTTGACACAAGTGTGACAAGCGCTGACAAAAGCGCTGTTGCCAGAATTATTCCAACTATCGTGACAATAGTTCTTTTCCTGTTGAGCTTTAAGTTTTTTAATGTGAGTGTCTTCATCAAATTCATCTGATTTTACCATCCTCTATCATTATTGTGCGGTCAGCCGCCTTTGCAAGCTCCATATTGTGTGTAATCATAATAATTGTCTGGTTGAGCTCACGGTTTGAGGTCTTTAATAGATGCATAATCTCGTTGCTTGCTTTGGTATCCAGGTTTCCGGTCGGCTCATCCGCGAGCACTATAGATGGTCTCGTAATCAGGGCTCTTCCTATAGATGTGCGCTGCTGCTGTCCTCCTGAGAGCTCATTTGGCAGATGAGTACGTCTCTCTGTAAGTCCAAGGCGCAAAAGCATGTCATCCATCTGTGCTTTTTCCACCTTTCTTCCATCAAGCTCCATCGGGATTGCCATGTTTTCCTCCACATTTAATATAGGTATCAGATTATAAAACTGATAAATGATACCCACCTGTCTTCTTCTGAATATGGCAAGCTCATCATCATTCATTGCAAAAATATCAGTGCCGTTTATATACACCTTTCCGCTTGTTGGTCTGTCAACACCTCCGAGCAGATGAAGCAGTGTGGATTTTCCGGAGCCGCTCGCCCCGACAATTGCCACAAACTCTCCCTTTTCCACGCTCAATGATACATCGTCCAAAGCCTTGACCTGATTTTCTCCGGCTCCGTATATTTTTGATAAGTGTTCTACTCTAAGCAGTTCCATTTAATTCTCCTTTTCTTCTCTATGCATTTTTGAGTGCTGTGCGGTCTGTCCTTTAAAGTGCAGCCGCCCCGCGATACAAGTGTATAATACATTATGTAAAGTTACAGGTAGGTTACTTTTAAAAAATATTACAGCATAATATAAAAACTCCGGTCAGAACAAAAAGTTTTCTGTGCCGGAGCTTATATGTTATATGTTTTATATCATATGTTTTATAATTATCTATGCCAATAATTATTTCTGCTTATATGAAGCCAAAAAGTCTGCAAGCTTGCCTGTGGCATCCTTTAATATCTCTGTTCGAGGCAGATATACCACTCTGAAGTGATCCGGCTTATCCCAGTTGAAGCCGCCGCCGTGGATGATGAGTATCTTCTTCTCACGAAGCAGATCCAGTGCAAACTGTTCATCATTTGTGATGTTGAACCTTGCAGTATCAATCTTTGGGAATATGTAAAATGCTGCCTTTGGCTTTACTGCCGAAATTCCAGGTATATCGTTTAATGCCTTGTAGACATACTCTCTCTGCTCATAGATTCGTCCGCCCGGCACAATATACTCGCCTACACTCTGATATCCGCCTAAAGCCGTCTGCACTATCGACTGCGCCGGAACATTCGAGCAAAGACGCATGTTTGAGAGCATGTTGAGGCCCTCGATATAGTCCTTTCCGAGCGCCTTGTTGCCGCTTAAAACCATCCATCCGATACGATAGCCTGCTATCATATGTGACTTAGAAAGACCGCTGAAGGTCACACAGAAGAGGTCCGGTGCAAGCGACGCAATAGACACATGCTCATAGTCATCCATCACCAGCCTGTCATATATCTCATCCGAAAAAATCATGAGCTCGTGCTCTCTTGCCACATCAACTATCTGCTGCAGCACCTCCCTTGGATAGAGCGCTCCTGTCGGATTGTTCGGGTTGATTATTACGATTGCCTTTGTCTTGTCTGTAATCTTCTTTTTGATATCCTCTATGTCCGGATACCACTCTGACTGCTCATCACAGATATAGTGCACTGCCGTGCCTCCCGCAAGTGTAACGCAGGCTGTCCAAAGCGGATAGTCCGGTGCCGGCACCAGCACCTCATCACCATTGTCAAGAAGCGCTGACATGCTTAAGTTTATAAGCTCGCTGACTCCGTTTCCGGTGTAGATATCCTCAACCGTCACATTAGGAAGCTTTTTGAGCTGTGCATATTGCATGATTGCTTTTCTTGCAGAAAAAAGTCCCTTGGAGTTGGAATACCCCTCACAGTCCGTGAGCTGGCGTGACATATCATATATCACCTCATCGGGTGTCCTGAAGCCAAACGGCGCCGGATTTCCTATATTGAGCTTCAACACATTTGTGCCGTTTTCCTCCATGCGGGCCGCCTCATCTACCACCGGTCCTCTTACATCATAAAGCACATTATCTAGTTTTCTGGATTTTCCAAATTCTCTCATCCTGACAATCTCCTTTTATTTTCGTAACAATTCCTGTATCCGCTATACTATCCCAGAAGCTCAAAAACAGCCTCGGCATCAAATACCACCTGCTTTACCTTATCAACCTCAATCTGATAAAGTGCATTTGCTGCCAGATGCTCTGCAGCCTGCTCGAGATCTCTTATACCCGATGTGTTCTCGTGAAGCTTAATCACTGCATCAAGTCCGTCCTCTGTGAGAACGCACTCCTCCTCCTTCATTCCCATTCGCTCAAATACCTTGCGCAGGGCAAATCTCTGGAAGATGACCTTCTTCTCTTCATCGGTATAGTCCGGAATATCAATCACCGCAAAACGTGACATAAGCGGTGCAGAAATCTGGGATTTATCATTGGCTGTTGCAATCGGATATACTCCGACGGTCGGCACCATACACTCCATATAGTTGTCTGTAAAGCCCAGATTGTCAAGCAGTGTCAAAAGTACATCTGCCGGATTTCCGTTGCCGTTTTTGCTTGAGGCCTTGTCGAGCTCATTGATGATAAATACAAGATTTGACTCTCCCGCCTGTGAAAATGCCTCCATAATGATTCCCGGCTTTGCGTTTGAATAGATTCTTGAGCTTCCTGTGAGCTGCTCTGCATCATTTATGGAGCTCATATCGAGTGTGGTCCATGGAAGCTTGAGTATACGTGCAACAGCATATGCAATCTGTGACTTTCCGGTTCCTGCCGGTCCACAGAGCAGCAGTCCGTAGGCAGGAAGTGTATGAGTCCTGTTTATCTGGATAATGGTCTCAATGATTCTCTGCTTCACGCTCTCCATGCCATAGAGCTCCTCATCGAGTATGCGCCTTGCCTCCACAGGGTCAATTGCTTCAAAATAATTTCCCTTCCACTGGATATTCATCATGATGGAAAGTGCTCTCTGCGCATGACGTCTCTCCTCAGGTGATACCTCGCTTGAACGCGCGACTGCCAGGTTTCTTCTGGCCCAAAGCAGTATATTGTCAGGCAATGTACGGCCTGCACAGGTCATGAAATCTGTGATACTCTGTATACTGGTAAGCTTCATGCTGTCGCCCTCTTCCTCGTAGTCATCGAGGTCCGGCTCATCCTCGGGCATAGTGCTCGCAAAGAGTCTCTCCATCATATACTGCAGGAATCCGTCCTCTGCAGACAGCTTTGTGCCTCTGCCGAGAGCCACCTCCCTCACCTTGTATACTGCGTATCCATCAGGTGTATTGGCTCCTGAAAGCTGCACCTTTATGTGATTTTCGCCAAGCCACTTAAAAAGGCTCACGAAGCGCGAATCAATGCGCAGGATATCTGCACTGGTCACCCCATCACCATCCTCAAATTCAAAGGATGTACGCTTTATCGGATTTGTAAACATACCAAGCGCATGATGCGCCCACTCCTTTTCCTTATTGTCTATCACAACAATCGGCTTATCAGCAGATGCCTTTGTCTCTGTCGAATGAAATGTCTCATATGTACACTCCGGATGCTCATTTGCTACCGGTGTATCGCTAAAATCAAATACTGGCATTTTTATTCCTCTCTTTTCGTAATTGTATTCTTCATCATACCCTGTCAAAGGCTATGTCCTGTACCACCTCGCCAGCGATGATAAGTCCTGCCACTGATGGTACAAATGCAAGGCTTCCGGGAATATCCCTGCGCTGCGTGCACTTGTGTTCGGCACCCGGCGGGCAGATGCAATTGGTTCTGCAGCTTATAGACATATCCTCTATCGGTCTTGTAGGCTTCTCCTCAGAGTATACCACCTTGAGCTTTTTCACGCCACGTTTTTTAAGCTCACGGCGCATGACCTTGGCAAGAGGACACATGCTGGTCTTATATATATCAGCCACCTTAAATGCACTTGCATCCAGCTTATTTCCTGCCCCCATACTGCTCATGATAGGGACATTTTTCTCCTGTGCCTTCATGACAAGCGCAATCTTTGCTGTGACCGTATCAACCGCGTCAACTATATAATCATACTCTTCAAACGGAAATTCATCAGCATTTTCCGGCAAAAAGAAGCACCTGTGCGTCACGACACTGACATCAGGATTAATATCATGAATCCTCTCCTCCATCACATCTGTCTTGTATTTTCCTATGGTCTTTCGGGTTGCGATTATCTGCCTGTTCAGGTTTGTAAGACACACCTTGTCATCATCGATAAGGTCAATCGCTCCTACGCCGCTTCTGACTAACGCCTCGCAGACATATCCGCCCACTCCTCCTATTCCAAATACTGCGACTCTTGCGTCCTTGAGCCTATCCATCGCCTCTTTTCCCAGCAAAAGCTGTGTTCTTGAAAACTGATTTAACATTTATTTCTCCTTTTCGTCTCTGACCACACCGACACCGGCAGAAATCAGGAGTCTTACTGTATTCTTAAGCATGCTCCAGTCATCCTTGGACAGCTCATCGGCAGCCTTTATCATCTCAATAAGCTGCCTAAATGACATCTGGTCAAGGTTCTCAAAATTGGAGTCCGATGCTATTGAAAAAAGCACATTTACAAACTGCCTGCGCTGCGCCTCATCCATACTGCCTATCCAGTTTCTGAGTGTCTTGTCAAGGCGCACACTGTTTTTGTCAAGCCCATCCGCCTTTATGATACTTCCGCCCATTATCTCCCATGAAAAAGCATCATGCTGCAGCGGCCCCGAATTACGGCTTCTTACCACCTCATAATCGTCCACATGCTCAAGCAATAAGCCAACAATAGACGACTGCGGCAGAAATGTCTCTATTCTGTCAAAAATTCTTTTGTAGCCTGTCGTATATATCATCTTGTGATTGAAGCCCGGCCCGTCAAAATTAAACACCCTTATAATGACGTCCTGCACCTCTTTATCCACATGCATGGCCGCAAACACTGCCAGATTTCCACCCTTTGAGTGCCCGCCTATCCACAGCTTTCTTGCATTGATGCTTTTATTGTTGATATTTTCATCATCTAAAGCTTTATCATTTATGGCTTTTTCATTTATGCCCCTATCATCATTGTATATATATGCTGCCACCTGCTTTAAATATTTTTTCGCCTTGTTCTGTCCGGGTGTCTCATCGAGATAGCTTAGATTAAAGTTTTCCTTCCAGCCGACCACGGAATGGTCTGTACCACTGTAGGAAATGAAATATGTGCCGTCTGGCAGTTCTATCGTAACTGCAGAAAACTGCGACTCCTCTTTTTCACTTATATCGTATACATAATATCTCAAAATACAGTCAGCATAGCGCCTTGAGCCCACCAGCTTTTGAAGCAGCCTCGCGGAGTGGCGGAAAAGATTAGGCATCTGCTCAATCTCGTCATCACTGTGGTCCGCGCAATAAAGACTTGCAAGCTGTTTTATCGTAAGGTATGACTTCTTTGCATCCGGCATATAGGGCTTCATCCGCACATAAATAAGCTGTGAAAAAATCAGTCCGTCCACCTCATTTACATGCACCTCATCAAAGCCTATATCTCCACGCCAGTCAATATAATCCATGATATCTGCCATATAATGCCCTCCTGAAATATATCTGTCTTATTCATCATAGTGCTCTAGGAAGCTGTGCTTTATGCCATCCTTTTTATATGCTACAACCGTAGCCAGATTTACATTCTCCACGCTCTTAAATATATTTGCCTCGACAAAAGGATTCACCTTTTTAAGATTAGCGATGAGCTGCTTTATCTCAACACGCTTTGAGCGGTTTTCCTCATTATTGCAGGTGGTACAGGTATCTGTAAACTTGCAGGCACACTGTATGAAATGCAGACCGTTGTAATCACGCCATGCCTTGATATCGTCCTCCCTGACTAAGTAAAGCGGTCTGATAAGCTCCATGCCCTCAAAGTTTGTGCTGTGAAGCTTAGGCATCATGGTCTGTACCTGTGCACCGTAGAGCATGCCCATGAGTATCGTCTCGATAACATCATCATAGTGATGTCCGAGCGCAATTTTGTTGCAGCCCAGCTCCTTTGCAAATGCATACAGATGTCCTCTTCTCATCCTCGCACATAAATAGCATGGCGATTTTTCGATATCATATACAGCATCAAATATATCTGACTCAAAAATAGTGGCAGGGATGCCAAGGTTCCTGCAGTTTTCCTCTATTACATGCCTGTTTGCCTCATTGTAGCCCGGGTCCATGACGAGAAACTTCACATCAAAATCAAACTTGTTGTGATGCTTAAGCTCCTGAAACAGCTTTGCCATGAGCATGGAATCCTTACCTCCCGAAATACACACCGCAATCTTATCCCCCGGTTTTACAAGCTCATAAGTGTTTATCGCCTTTGTAAACTTTCGCCAGATGGATTTCTTAAATTTCTTTCTGATACTTAGCTCCACATCTGCCTTTATATCGCGCTCTGCCACCTCATCCTCTTTCATGGCATCAAGCAGCCAGCTTATATAGCCTCCCTTTAAGCTTGCCGCATCAAAGCCTTTTTCTGTGAGATACTCTGCCACATCCACGCTCGTCTTACCACGGCTGCAGACTATGACAAGCTTCTTATCATGCAACACCCTCTCATCTGACTCTATTTCCTCTGCCTGAATATTGAGTGCTCCCTTTATGGCACCGTGAGCCACCTCTTCCTCACTTCTTATATCTATTATCTGGTAGCTGTTACTATCCAGCTTTTTAACTTCTTCTATACTAAGCTGCATTTTATTTCTCCTACATTATTTCCGCAATGACTTTATTTCCTGAAATATCCTGTACTCATAATATGCCGTCACCACAAGGATGAGTCCAATCATAATGAGACTGTATACATCGCGGATTGATATTCCAAACGCATCACACACGCATGGCACCAAAAGCCCTGCCGTAAAAACAAGCTTCACAAACGTCAAAAGCCTGAGTGAATACTTTCTGATATTGCCCACACACAGCTCTGCTGCTATGTGATTGAGCTTTTCCGGATAATGCTGCAACCATGTGATTGCAATGTATACAAGCAAAAGCACAAGTATATTGGCCACAAACTTAAATACCTGTATGTGATAGCACACTCCATAATAAATCTGTAAGCCTATATACGCAAGAGCTAAAATAGCGTCTATTGCCTCAAGCACCGCCGAAGCAAAGGTCATATCTCTTTTTCTCATATAAATCTACTACCTTTCATTAACACCTTAAACACGTAAAAATAAGGTAAAACGATATTGTTTCTCTTTAAACTATCTAATTTTATCATATTATGGACTATCTTTCTAGAAAAATTGTGATATAATAATCAGGTTAAAGGAATTTTATTTAAAAATTAATAATACAACGAGGTTTAATCGAAAATGAGCAAATTAACAATACCAAAGAACTATTCTTCGGCACTGAATCTTCACGATACACAGCTTGCCATCAAGACTGTTAAGGATTTCTTCCAGGGCATGCTCGCACAGCGTCTTTCCCTGACACGTGTTTCAGCACCGCTTTTCGTTGATCCTACCACAGGCTTAAACGATAACTTAAACGGATATGAAAGACCTGTTACCTTCGGCATCCTTGAGCAGGGTGACAAGGAGGCTGAGGTCGTTCACTCTCTTGCCAAGTGGAAGAGATATGCATTAAAGAAATACGGCTTCTCTCTCGGCGAGGGTATCTACACAGATATGAATGCCATAAGACGCGATGAGGAGACTGACAATATCCACTCTATATTTGTTGACCAGTGGGACTGGGAAAAGGTCATCCGCAAGGAGGACAGAAACTTAGACTTCCTTGAGGAAACAGTAAAGACCGTATACAAATGCCTGCGCAAGACCGAGCAGTACATGGCTATACAGTACGACTACATAGATTTAATTCTGCCAAAGGATATCACCTTTATCACCACATCAGAGCTTGAGGAAATGTTCCCGGACAATACTCCAAAGGAGCGCGAGTATTATTTTGCAAAGGCAAAGGGTGCAATCTGTGTAATGCAGATTGGTGACAAGCTTGCAAACGGAGAGCCTCACGACGGACGTGCCCCTGACTATGATGACTGGGCTTTAAACGCTGATATCATCGTATACTATCCTGTTCTTGATATCGCACTTGAGCTTTCATCAATGGGTATCCGTGTAGATGAGAAAGCTCTAAAGGAGCAGCTTGACAAGGCCGGATGTCCTGAGCGTGCTAAGCTTCCATTCCAGAAGGCTATACTCAACAAAGAGCTTCCATACACTATCGGAGGCGGAATCGGACAGTCACGAATCTGTATGTTCTTCCTCAGAAAGGCTCATATCGGTGAGGTACAGAGCTCACTGTGGCCTGAGGAGACAATTAAGGAATGTGAGGAGCATGGTATTCAATTGTTATAATCTGCATGCCATACTTTATTATTTATTATTAGTCCGTATAGATTTAGTACACTACACTAATTAATTATTCCTGAATGTAACTAAAAACCTGCTGTGTCCATCATGCATGACACAGCAGGTTTTATTATCTATACAAACATCCTCCAGGCGGCTCTGATCTGCGAATGCAGCCTCTCAAACTGCCAGTGGGTATTGCTCTTTATGATACTGTTTGGATCATTTATAGTAAAGCCCTCATCATCATAGCCTGTGATCACCATAAAATGTCCCTTTTCTGTGAAATCTCCCGGACCGACATTTACGACTATCAGATTGCCCTCATCAAGCCTTTCTTTAAATGTATCCTCATCCACCTTTATAGTCTTTGCATTTACCCCGTAGTGCCTGCAGCCCTTGCTCATAAGATCCCATGCACTTCCGGAGCCATCCACACTGTAGCCGGCCTCCTTTGCATACTCTGCCACCGCAAGAGGGGATGCCTGTGCATCATGTGTCAGATATAATACAACCATCGAAAGTGCAGTCGGACCGCAGCCACTCGCCGCAAAATAATTGCCACTGTACTTTTCATAGCCCCATCTCTTATCCCACTGCTGCAAAAGAGGTACTGTATCCTGCGAGGCCTCTGCAGTCAGATCAATATCATGCTCTTTCGAATGCTCCTTAGGATACTCATATATGAAGTCAATTGCCTCATCATTTTTCTTTGCAAGCTCCTTTAGCTGCCCCGGATACTTTGCACTGTGAAGTATCTCATCAAGCTTCGTTTCCTTGTCAGGCTCGCTGCTTTGCTCCGCAGCGTTTACATCAGCCTCTGAGCTGTTTTGATTTTTTTCTGAATCCATTTTAGATGCGGTAAGCGAATTATTATTCTTCTGCACATCAACATTCCCCGATTGTGTCTTATTATCAGCGCTTACCACAGCATCAGCTACAGGAACCAAAAGCTGCATGCCGCAAGCCAAAAATGTTGTTATGATTATCGCTGCACAAAGGACTATTGCGCCTATCTTCATGCGCCTGTTGCGACGCCTTGCATGTTTTATGCTTCCCTGCCTTCTATGAGTTTTCTTATGTGTCTTTCCCATTGTTCTCCTCTTACTATTACAGCTTATCAACCTCATCCATCCAGATACGTCCGCACGCATCAGAAGGCATCCTTAGGTCTCCTCTCGGTGAGACCGCCACTGTTCCTACCTTTGGTCCATCCGGCAGACATGAGCGCTTGAACTGCTGTGCGAAAAATCTGCGATAGAAGTTCTTAAGCCATTTGAGAATAAACTCATCATCATATTTTCCTTCAAATGCTATCCTTGCAAGGCGGTAAACCTTAGCAGGAGCATAGCCGCAGCGCAGCATATTGTAAAGGAAGAAATCATGCAGCTCATAAGGTCCCACAAGATCCTCTGTCTTCTGTGAAATCTTACCGTTTTCAGGTGGTAAAAGCTCAGGAGAAACCGGTGTATCAAGCACATCAAGAAGTGTACTTTCCAGCAAATCGCTGCCACAGGTATCTGCATAGTATTTTACCAGATGACGCACAAGAGTCTTTGGAACGGATGCATTTACGGCATACATGGACATATGGTCTCCGTTGTAGGTCGCCCAGCCGAGTGCCAGCTCCGACAAATCTCCTGTACCTATGACCATTCCGTTTTCCTTGTTTGCGATATCCATAAGTATCTGTGTGCGCTCGCGCGCCTGTCCATTCTCATAGGTAACATCATGCACAGACGGATCCTGTCCGATATCCCTGAAATGTATATTTACGGCATCCTTTATATCCACCTCGATAAATGTAGCCCCAAGGCATTTAATGAGATTTACCGCATTGTCATATGTGCGGTCTGTTGTTCCAAAGCCCGGCATGGTAACTGCCGCTATATCCTTGTGATCCTTTCCCAAAAGGTCAAATGCCCTTACTGTGACAAGCAGTGCCAGTGTGGAGTCGAGTCCTCCTGAAATACCGATAACTGCTGTCTTGCAGTTGGTATGCTCTAATCTCTTTTTAAGCCCCATAGCCTGAATCATAAGAATCTCATCACAGCGTCTGTCCCTGTCTGTCTTGTCCGCCGGAACAAACGGAGCCGGGTTTACATAGCGGCTAAGAGTGGTATCCTTTACCTCAAGATCAAACTCAGCCCATCTGTGATCATCCTCGACAACAAATGTTGTCATCCTGCGCCTCTCAGTCTCTATTCTTTCTACATCAAACTCGCTGTATATGGTCTCATTTGTAAAGCGCTTTGACTCGGCAAGCACATTTCCGTTTTCACAGATGAGATTGTGTCCTGAGTAGACCACATCCTGTGTGGACTCACCGTCTCCCGCTGACGCATAAATATATCCACATATTAATCGAGCAGACTGTCCGCTCACAAGCTCTCTCCTGTATATTGCCTTGCCTGTCACCTCATCTGATGCAGACAGATTTACAATCACAGTGGCACCAGACATCGCGTGTCTGATGCTCGGCGGGTTCGGAGTCCATAAATCCTCACAAAGCTCCACCGCTATCTTAAGCTTTGGCAGCTGCCTGCAGCTAAAAATAAAATCAGTATCTACAGACACCTGCTGGCCATTTTTCAGTGTGACATATGTGCTAAGGTTTTCCCCCGATGCAAAATGCCTTGCCTCATAAAACTCATTGTAATTTGGCAGAAATGTCTTTGGCACCATGGCAAGCACCTCTCCGCGCGATACAACTGCCGCCATATTGTAGAGCATGCCGTTTATCTCATATGGAAGCCCTATGAAAAATATGCCGTCAAGGCTCCTGCTGTAATCAGCTATTCCTATAAGCTCATCCTCTGCTGCAGCTATGAGCTTATCCTGCCAGAAAAGATCCTGGCAGGTGTATCCGGTAATGCAAAGCTCCGGGAAAACAACCACCTTTGCCCCGTTGTCAGTGCACTCCTTCATAAGAGCTTTAATAAGCTGTCCGTTGTATACAGTATCAGCTACCTTTACCTTTGGTGTCGCTGCAGCGACCTTTATATATCCGTCCTTCAATTAGCGCATCTCCTTCAACTCATCCACCGTAAACTCATATGCCTTATTACAGAACTGGCACTTTACCTCAATGCTCTCACCATCTGCGATAATGGAATCAAGATCCTTTTTGCTAAGTGTGGAAAGTGCTCTGCTCACACGCTCCTTTGAACAGTCACAGTGGAAGCGTGTCTCAGTCGTATCTGTGATTTCAAGCCCGAAATCTCCTAAAATTTCCTCAAGTATCTGCTCCGGAGTCAGCCCCCTGTCAAGCATCTGTGTCACAGAATCAATCTCTGTAATTTTCTTTTCAAGCCTGTCCACAACCTCCTCCGGTGTAAACGGCATAAGCTGGATGATAAATCCACCGGCCTGCTTCACGCTCTGGTCCTTATCCACCAGCACGCCAAGACCAACCGCCGACGGAATCTGCTCAGATGTGGCAAAATAATAGGTCAGATCCTCAGCTATCTCACCTGTTTTAAGCTCACACTGACCTGAATACGGCTCCTTTAAGCCCATATCCTTTATGACTGTGAGTATACCAAGATCAAGCGCTCCACCCACATCGAGCTTGCCTGCCGCATTGAGTGGCAGCTCAACCTGTGGATTTATGGCAAAACCCTTTACATTGCCGTGCGAATCTGCTGTGACGGTAAGCCCCTTAGCTGGTCCGCTGCACTGTATCTGAAGAGTTATGATATCCTTATCTCCCTTCATCATAGCTCCCATCATGGCTCCTGCAGAAAGAAGTCTGCCAAGTGCCGCCGTCATGACAGGTGTTGTCATGTGATCCTCTCTGGCGGTCTCCACCATCTCCCTTGATGTTACAGCAAATGCTCTGATATTGGCATCCGCCGCTGTTGCTCTTACTATATAATCTGACATAATTTACCTCTCATTATCTAATTCTATGCTTTATGTGCAATTACAGTGACCTTCTCACTGTCACACTTCACCTGATCGTCTGTGTACGCATCATATACCGCATCAAACACAAGTCCCGACTGCTCAAGAAGCTCCTTAAGCTCTGAAATCTCATAGCATCTCTGGAAATGAGTTTCCTCAAACTTCTTGTAGATGTCATCCTCATCCTCTGACTGCTCCTTTATAAAAAGTGTCAAGTCATACTCGTTTATTTTCTCATCGGCATCATAATAATTGTCCCATATAAAGCTGCCCTCATCACGGTTTTCAGCTATGGTATTATCAGCCATGAGCACCTCATATTTATATGGAGTATTGATATCAAATATAAAAATGCCACCCTCTTTAAGACTTTCGCTCACGCAGAAAAAAACTGCCTGAAGATCCTCAGGCTCAAGAATATAATTGATGCTGTCACATGCGCTTACGACGGCACTCACCTTTTCTCCCGGTTCAAACTCTCTCATATCCTGCATCAGATAAAGGATTCTGTCATCCTCTCTCTCAAGCGCCATATCAAGCATGTCAAAAGAATTGTCAATGCCTATCATATCATAGCCTGCATCTGCAAGAAGCGTGGTAAGCTTTCCCGTACCACAGCCTAAGTCCACGACATATCCACTGTCTATGCCATTTGCACGCAGTTTTTCGACAATATATCTGCCCCACTTCTCATATGGCACATTGTCCATGAACATGTCATACACCCGGGCAAAACTCGTGTATGCTTCCATAATTACCTCATTTCGTGTTTCTATTTACCGTAACTATATAATAACAATTAAATGTCTCAAAATCAAGGTTGATATAAGGCACAAAAACCATTATACTAAGCATATGATTGATAATTACGAACACTACATAACAAAAAACATCAAAGCATTTTACAAAAGGCGTCTTTTCTCTCCGATTGTATACATCATTCTGCTTACCGTGCTATGGTTTGCATTTTCACTCGGAGATATTTTATCGCCCATACACATTGACGATTCTGTCAGCTTTGAAGCTGCATACAAGGATTCGGACAGATATGTAAAAACCACCCTTAAAAAGCTTTACTTTACCGGCTACACCATGAAGGACGGCAACGATATCAAGGGCTATTACTACTACTGCATGCGTGATAAGCACTGCTCTATTGTACTGCTTGCACCATCCACCTGTGAGGAGGGTCTGCCCTCTATCGACAAACTCACGGTGGTCGGTAAAATCGTAAAGGGAAAGGGCACCTACACACAGTTTGTAAATAAACTGTCTAAGGATCTGAGTTGGGATTCCAAGGGACTCTCCGATACCATAACAGGCTGCTATCTTAATGAGCCTGAGTACCATTTGAAAACTACTATTTTTATGTTTGTTTTTTATTTTGGCACTCTTATCTATGCTGTTATCAGCCTGATATTCTACATCCTTTGCATCAGGTTTCCTGTTTTGGCACCAGCATGTCAGAATCTTGTTGTATTCGGCAACCCACACAAGCTGCTTGCCGAGGCTGAGGAGGAGCTTGCCACACTGCCACAGCTTGCCACCGAGGATATGTTTATCACAGAGCACTATTTTATCATGACCTCGCCTTATGGCAATGCCATCGTGCCTATCAAAGAGATTTTATGGATTTACAAATACTCTACCCTGCACAAGATTCTGTGGTATCATTTCAGCATATCATATACACTGCATATTTCCGCAAATAAGCATCTGTATATTCATTGTCCGAAGAACACGAAGTCTGATATCGATGGTATCATCGATTATCTGGCTGAGGCTAATCATGATATTCTGGTTGGTTTCAGTGAGGAAAACAGATTGAAGGTGCAGGCTGTTCAGGGGAAACCGCTGCATATTGAGAGGCTTCTTGCGTGGAAGAAGAAATAAAGCGTTTTAAGTTTATTGGATTAAATGACAAAGCCTCGCAGGAGCACTTGCTGCAAAATACGCTCATACTAAGCGGATTTTACAGCAGTGTTCCTGCGAGGCTCCTGTTTGTTGCAGTGTCCAGAGATTTTTGCTATTTTTTAAAATCCCAAATAGATGCCTGTCCGCACCGCATATCTGCCACTAAACGAATACTGAATATTTACCAATTTCATTACCTGCTGCATTAACATTCATGGATTGAACCATAACAAGACCTAATGATAAAATTACTGAAAATATCCTCTTGCACATTTTTTTACTCATATAACTGCCTCCTTTGGTCTATTTTTTGCCTATCCCACACAAAACAAAACTCCTTAATTAAAAAACCTTTTTTTACTTCTACATATCCCATCACCTCATCATTCAAATAAAGTATCCATCTTTCATCCTGTTTCTTAATTATCAACTCCTGTAATTGACACATCTCATATGCATATTCATGTTTTTGGACAACCTCAAATAAAAAGCTCTCATTGATTTCCTTTCGTGTATAATATGTAGAAATATATGCCTCATCATTCTCTTCACTTCCCAATTCAACACAATCCCTATTATCACTTCCTAAAATGAAATAATACACTAATTTATCCATTGTAGAATTTACTTTCATCGCTGAACCCATCATCAGACAACCAATCAAAAAAATAATTGTCCAAAACAAATATATTCCCCAATAAGCAGCTTTGCTTTTGACAATATTCTTATCACGATGTCTCCCAAAGCACATAAGATGTGTTAATTGTCTTGGATAGAAAATAATCAAAAAAGCTGAAACAACTATATAACATATTTTCATTTTATTATCTCTCTCTTAATCAAAATTCCTAAATTGGATGTTTCCTGAAAAACACTTTATTCAGAACGATTTATTGTATCATTTGTAAACTCAACAATAATGTTCTTATTGGTGCTCAGTGTGATTCGGTGGTTGTTATTCATGGTAAAAGACTCCAATCTATAGGTTTTGTTACGTCTATTTTACCATATATTTTCTTCACCTGGTGGGTGAATAATGATATGAACAACAAAGTATCGCAAAAGCTTGAAATTATAGGATTTAAGGAGTCTGTGAAGAAATATACTACCATTTATTTCTTTATTTATTTTCTCTATTACATTTATGTTCTACCGGTCTTTTCGGTTGATGAAATATCCCCAAACAAAACGGAGGATCACCACTGGCTCTCTTAATCTCATTTCTTATCACCCTCTCCACAACCTTCAATACCTTTTTGTTAATTTTCTTCATTTCTCTTTACCTCCTGTTTTAATATTTTAGCTATCAGCAACAGAACCGCACATAATATAACAGCAACTGCCATATGGCAAACATACATCATATCGGCTCCGAGCAAAGTAAAAGTGTAAATAACACACACTTCAACTGCACACAAAATTCTTGCCGCCCTCTTTGATTCTGACAGTTCTACCGCATCCATATGTATGTTGGGATGATTAACAGTCCCTATAACTTCAACTATGCAAATTGCAACTAATAATAATCCAAAAACCAGCTGCGGATAGTCAACCAGAACCATACATAAACCTAAGACAAGCATATAAGTAACCACTGTACCCAAATAACATTGAAAAAAGGTATTCATATGATATCCGCCTGTTCTTTTTCTTAATGACAAAAAGAATAACAAAAAGAATGCTGTTGGAACTAATTTCTCAATCAGTACACTTATTAGCAAAATAGTTCCAATGGTTATAAATTTTTCCATTAACGAAACAAGCGTATAGACATAATATTCTTCCGCTTCCTTGTCAATCATTTTTTCCTCAGCCATTTGGTCAACCAACCCCATTGCCATCTTCTCAATCATATCAACGCCTCCTTCTACTGTAAGTATAACAATACACAATTTCTTAACAAGGTCTATTGCAGAAAGTGTACTTATTTTGCAGAAAACGACAAAAAAGTGATTTGTTCTCAAAAATCACTTTTCACTAGAGGAATCATAATGGAAAAATAAAACTCTCGTTCATCGTTTTGAATCACATAAGAGCCCCCATACTTCCTTATTGTTTCAGCTATATTTTTTATTCCTATTCCATGCTCATCTGTATCCAGAATCTTTGTAGTCTGTATCTCTCCATTTTCATAAATAACAGCATTCTCATAAGTATTTTTCACCGATATAATCGCATTATTGTCCTCTATAACAATTTTCAATTTTATTATTTTATCCCCTCTGCACTTTTCACATGCTTCAATCGCATTGTTTAATAAATTGGACATAATAACCACAACATCCTCATCGCTAATATTCAAAGATGATAAATCATTAATTTTAAATACAAAAACAATACCTTTATCCCTTATTTCCTGATATTTAGTATTCAATACTGCATCCACAATCACATTATTTGTACAAATAAAATCCAATTCTTTACTAATTTGACCACTGATTTTATTTACAAAGCTTTCCAATGAATCATATTTCTTCTTTTTTATCAAAGAATCAATGCACATAATCTGATTTTTATATTCATGTGTCATTTTCTTTTGTTTATCAAAATTTTCAGAAATAGAACGATACATACCTATTTGGTTTTTAACCTGTATCCTATAAATACGTTCCTCCTGCAATTTATTTTCTCGTTTTAAAATATCATATATTAAATAAAATACAACTATGTTCATTCCCGCCAATCCACACGCTATAACAAAAAATAAATTCTCCTGGGCTTTATTTTTTATATCTTCAGACATTTTTATCATAGCTGTAATAACACATATTGTGAAAATAGGGAAAAAAATAAACCGAAGCCATTCTGTATCTGCCAGCATAGCCAAAGATTTTTTCTCCATATGATTTCTAATAATTAATACAGCAAAAAGTAACAATGCCTTTCCTAAAACAACGACCAATGAACCCTGTATAACATGTGATTCCCATACTTCTTCCATGTTATGAAAAATATAAATATTCATAAGTAACGCGAAATAATCCATCACGAGCAAAAGACTCTCAAATAATGCTGATAAAATCATCGCCTTACCAAAACTCAGTTTAAGATAAAGCAACATAAAGAATGTTATGAGAATAATTGAAAATACCTGCTTTACAATAAAATAGTCTCGAAAAATCATTGCAATAAAATAGCAAAGCACTGTCAATCCGATAACTATACTATAATTTTTCCAACAATTATTTTCCTCTCTTTTTATTCCAAATGCTTCAAAAAAAATTTTGCAGCATAATATTTCCAACATCATAATCAAAAGACTCTGAATGTAAACAAACATTTATACTTCACCTCTATAAGCGATAAACTTTTCTTCTACATATTTATATCTCGCTCTAGCTATATCTAATAGAATTCCATTATTCAGCAATACTCTGTATCTGCTTATATTTTTAATGAATTTCATATTAACCAGAAAGCTCTGATGTATCCGCAGAAAATCATTTCCGGCAAACTTATCATCTATTTCATTTAGCGTCCCTTGTAATGTATATTTTTGCAGACAATCCTCCATTACATGAAACTCCAATTTATGTAATTTACTCTCAATATACAATATGCGATTCAATGAAACTTTCCTTGTACCTTCGCAGAAATCAAATTCAGCCCAAGTAATCTTATAATCCATTTTTTCATGAATTGCATCCATGCACTCATAAACACTGGCAACCAGATTTTTATTGTCCTTTAAAATATATCTTACTGCATCTACCTTATATCCTTCTATCGTATAGTTTACAAAGGCTGTAACAAAAACAATAAACATATCCTTGCTGTTTTCCCGGATCTTTTTTGCTGTCATAATTCCATCCAGTTCATCCATGTTGATATCCAGAAAAACAATCTTATATTTTACCATTTCAATTCCCAGTTCAACAAATTCTTTTCCTGAACTAAAAGTATCAATTTCAAGCATTATTCCTCTGTCAGTCATATAACGTATAAGTATTTCCTTTAGGTCATCTCTAAAAATCTTTTCATCATCGCATATAGCAATTCTAAACATAGCTTATTTTCCCTCGTTCAATTAGAATAATATAAAACCATTTTACAGTCATATATTACTATTTCTCACCCGAACAATCAAATAAAAGGCAGAAATCGACCTATATTTGTAGAAAATGACCAAAATCAACATTTTGAACAGCTTAATCTTTCTTCTATTACCAAATTTGCATTAACATATGCCGGCATTACTACTGTCTCCGAACTTAAAGAATATAATTATATCTCTTTAGCAAATGTTCTTCCTCTTTCTTTCCTTATACGCCGGATATTCTTACCAATAAATATCTCATCTTGCTTTATTTTCTGTTCCATCCCTTTTCACCATGCCTATGAACCCATTTTGGTTCTTTTTGCATTATTTTATGCAATATGCATGATGAAAAGGGACTTGTTCTAGTCCATCTTGTTTCTTCCCTATAATATTTTAAAAAAGAGATTCGAAAAAGGGGCTGTCATGCTAAATCGTTAAAGCGACAGTCCCTTTAAATAACAAATGTTATAACAGTAAACACCTATTATCATTAACACTTTCTGTTTTGGTCTTTTGACATATTCCTGTGCCTATTAAATTACATCACTGTTGCAAGAATACCCCATAGAAAAAATGCATAATTTTCTTTGATAGTCTGTTATATCAAACATTTACTTTTTTCCAATATTTTCAATATAGACATTTTACTGCTGTGAAAGTTTATCTTCAAGCATTGATTTAGACACCGAAAACTCGAATGTATCCATATTACTATATGTTGTTATTTTCTCTGGATTATCATTCTCAACAATAAATTCAGGTCTAATATAGCTATCTTTATTCAAAGTGTACCGTCCAAAGACTGAACAGTTAATTCGATAACTGTCACCCAGAATACTGCCTTCATTTGTTTTCAGAAATAGAATAACAGTATCTCCAACATTTGAATGTTCCGCACCCATAAAAGTATGGTTAATTAGCAAATTTTCCATTTCTTCTTCTGTGTATTGTGACAAATCGGCATGTGCTTCAATTTGTTCCTTTTCATCGCTCAGCCGAGTATATCCTCCATCCTCATACACAGTGATGGTTTCCTGCACCTCGCCTTTATATGCTCTCTCCACATCAACGGTAAGCACAGAATAAGAACATCCATCAATATACACATATTCTATTTCTATAATATTTCCTTTTACAATGACATCTGATGAGTCACTATCAATAAATTCATCAATATTATAGTAAAGATTTTTTAACGCAGCTTCACTATTTACATCTGTAAAAATTTCATAACTAGAAATATCACTATAAAATAGGGAATTTTTATTTGAATATTCATTATTATTTTCTGCCAAAGTGGTTTCACTTTCAACAATTGCATCTTTAGTATTGCTTAAATCCTGAACACTTGCACCTTCTATCCTTCCACAACCAACCATTGACAATAATGCCATACACCCTAATATTCTAATACCAATTTTTTTCATTTTACTTCCTCCTACTTATATAAATAATTTATTCCACCTAAATCATTAGTTTGTGCTCTCGAGGTACTACTTGAATTATAAGCAATATCTGCCCTCATCAAAACATTACTAAAGTCTGAATGTGCCAACCCCATAACATGCCCCATTTCATGAGCTATAACAGCCAATCTTTTATTTTCACTTAAATCCGAAAAATCCGCATCTAATTGTATTTTTCCCCAAGCCCAATTGCTACTGAATGGATCAACCTCTGTACTTCCATTATACATAGTTGTTAACCCCCACCATTCATTAACAGTACTTACTTGATATATATCCATTCTACTACTTGATTGTGTTGTGGTTTTTGTATAAGAAATAGGGGTTGTTACTCCCATGCTACTAGTTGTATTTACCCATTCGCTCATTGCCGTATTAATATAAGATGCATAGCCGCTTGCACTTGATGTAATAAAGTAATGTTGTGTATCTTTTCCATAATTTCCCACACCATATGTCAATTTGTGCTGATTATATGTATTATACGCATACACAGTTGACACACTACACATGAACATAAAAAAGCTAAAACATAATGCAACTATAAATTTTTTTGTTCTCATAAAACTTTCTCCGCTTAATTTTCTTAATACATACAATTATAAAGCAACAAAATACTACTAAAATTTTTTATCTCACCTCCGTATTTTTTGACAACTATAATTGACAACAATTCAAGGGTCAATTGGCTTTGTAAATGGTGCCTTTTTTTGTAAAACCCAAAACCTTTATCCTCTAAAAAAGTATCGTGTTTAACATGTTGCAAATGAACAAATCATTATTTACTTGCGAGAATGTCATCCTATTGATATTAAATCAGTAACTGTATGTGACTGTTATTGTTGCCGTTACCGTTGATGCAGGATATAGTTTATTGGGATCATAGGTTTTGCCTAAATTTTCAATTTGAAGATACCAATCTCCTTTGGGATTTTCACACACAAAATCGGTTACATAATATGTCCTTGACTTTGTAGAAGGTGTCAACCTTGCTACTGTTCCTTCTGGACTCTCAATATAAAGGTCAAACGGATCTGTACCACTTGCTACATTTAAGTATACTTTCACCTGAGTGATTTTAGGATTGGTTCCTAAAACACTTCCTGAAGAAACTTTTGCTATTTGAGATACCCCACCATCTATCGCATTTAACTTTACAGTGGTCTTCGAAAATGAATTTGAAGCTGCTAATACCGGCATTGAAAACATTAAACATGCCATAAAACATACTGCAATTGATGTTAAAGCTCTCTTCTTAATAGTATTCATAAAAAATCCTCCTTAAGTCAAAACATAAATATTATCAAACAGAATGCTCTCCCGCAAAATGGATACTTTTTATATCATTCGTTCAAATGACTTTCTAATCAGTTGACTACCAGATTTTACTAATAAAGCATCAATGGATTTACTTGTAATTCTATCTAAAACTCCCGGCATGATAGGTTTTCCAGCCTCCCATTTAGGGTCTGCTACTTTTACGGCATCTGTGAATGCCTGCCAATACTGTCGCTCATACTCCTCTAATGTATACCCTGCTGCTAATCTGTCGTTTTTCTCAGTTTGCTGATACAACTTTTGATATATCTCTGATCTGTTTGTTGTATCGCCGTTATGCACCCCATTTTCCATAAAAAATTCTTTTTTAGTGCTTTCAAACATCTCATCCATAATGCTTTCTGAAATTGAAACAATTCTATTTTTGCTAGCACAATTTTTATCTGTAACGAGTAACCCCGCCAATCCTGTGCGTGGATTAATCCAGTCTCCATCTTTATCATATCGGCTCATTCGTTTCTTAATGGCTGAGATTGTAGTATATCCACCGCCACCATCTCTGGACATCTCACTCATAACAGCTCGATATTGTTTACTATTTATATCTATTCCAGCCGCTTTAAGTCTTTCCTTTGTTTCGTTACTATTGATAGGCATTCCAGACATTTGCTGAAATCTATTGCTAAACTCTCTTACTATAAGCATAATTTTCTCTCCTTGATAAATTACTCTGAAATCCATTTTCTTCTTTAACAAACGATTATACTCTTGTCAAATTAAATATCACTTTCTTCTTTAAATATATCAAATAAATTGTATTGTTCAATTGTTCTTGCAGAAAGTGACTCCTAATTGCAGAAAATGACACTCCAAATATAAAATTCCCTTGAATCAAACCAAAGTTCAATTCAAGGAATATCTTCTTATCGTTTCTTTCCAACCATAACAGGCATAGATTTTGCTGTCATACTCTCATTCATTGCTTTTATAGTGTTATAGGTATCATCTCATATATTATAATGATTCAGCTATAATTTAATGGGGCTGTAAAATAAGTCCCTAATTAAGAAACGCCAACTCCGGCAAATGTCGGTTTTGTTGTTTATTTGTATGAATTTTTCTATTTTTGAACAGGTCTGCATCTTTGGGTATAAAAAATGGTGAATTTAATAAAGCTCAGCTAATCACGCTTGAGTTTTATTCAGCTTTCGTCTGTCGTTGCTTTTTTGTACATGGGAAATTTCATGTGTTTTTCCATGCCGTGTTCTTCGCAATAAAGATAATTATTGTAAGAACCGTATCCGGCATCAGCAACCTGATATTTCGGATAATGACCATATGTGCGATTGAATTTTTCCATCAAAGGTACAAAGCATTGGATCTATGTCAATACATTGGACACAAAAAGTATATACCGGATCAGAAATATCGATCAATTTTGCGATTTCTAATGGTAATTTCAGCTGCCGCATAGTATAATTACCATTAGTATAGTTTGTTAGTAGCATAATTAATTATACCAAAAAATCGCTCAGACCTCACAGGCCTGGGCGATTTTTTTCTAGGGGAGTTTTTTTACAGCCCCATTGCTGTATCTTGACATAATTCCAACAGCTGCTAAGCCGCTTCGTACAGCGAATTTTGTAGCAAGTTCTCCTGCGAGGCTCCTGCTTTATGCAGTGTCCAGAGATTTTTGCTATTTATCTCCTGTTGTTGACTTCCCTATCAAAACATGTTTCCCGCAAAACGCAAACGCATATTTATGAATCTTTTCCTCCGGAATTCCTCTTGCCTCCAACGTTGCAGCATACTTCTTATATTCAATCTGCTCCAGCCCGGCTTTCACTGTATCTTCCAGATCTTTCTCTGTTTCCGAATCCTGAACCTTGAACTCAATAATAAATGCATCATCGCACTTATCTCTTGGCTCCAACATCACATCGTATCTTCCGAATCCACTCTCCCGGTTCGAAGTCACAATATAACAATCCTCCAGTTCTACAATCAGCCCCAGAACAAATGGTACAGACGTCAGATTTACTACTATTTTCAATTTTTCTATCCTGCATCTCGTTTCAGAACTTTTTAGAACCAATCCAGAACCACGATACTATTATAGAACCAGAGTATATTTAGTCTTTCAATCTGCTTAACAGCATCTGATAATGCCGCTGTCCGATATGTCGTCCGGCACGTTGCAGACCATTCACGCATTCTCTGACTTCATCCGATGTCAGTTCGTGTTCCTCATAGGCTGCCATAAGAATCCCTATCGTCCCCATGATTCTAAGTCCCATCTGAGCTGATACATTTCTTCCCTTTGCTTCATCCATCAATAACAGATCTGCTTTTAATTCATCTGACAGGACAATCGCTTCACTCTCGCCCTGGTCAAGACCTGCCGCTCTTTTTAATATACTGGCTGATTCCGGATTATTGACAGGCTTCACTACGATAAATTTCTTCTGCCTGATCTCATCGGCTTCCAGCCGAAATCGTTCATTAACTGTCAGCTCATCAAATACTGCCTGCGGAATCAAAACATCGCCAAACAGTTTTTCCAGCAAATCTATACGATTGATTTTAAGAAGTGATATCAGCGGTGTTGTATCTGATACAACAATCATACCGCAGCCTCCTTCTTTTTGAGTTCTCTGAAAGTATTGAGTTCATCATCCAGATCATCCATCGTCATATCAAAATAGGAATATCCCAGCTTATCATACAGATCAATCAACTCGGATTTTCTGATTCCCAGAATTTCAGCCGCACGACCATGGGATATCGTCTGATTCAGTATATATGGATACAGCAACAGTGCATTTCGGGTAAGCTCTGTTTCCGGATTCATAGTTACCAGATATTTTGACATTCCTACCGGAACTTTAATAGTTACAGATTCTGTTGTTACCATAATATCACGTCCTTTCTGTTAGAAATCTATGTTCGTCTCTTTTCCTATATTATTATTATATCCATTATTTGGATTTTCTACAACTGATTTTTATCTGCTTTTATTCAAGTAATCTTCCTCGTCAAAATTGTGCGTATTGGAACTATTCTGGACGTGCTATGTTTTACAATGCACTACAAAAGAATGGGTTAATTTAGAACTGTACATATCCCATTTGTTGCAGTGTCCTAGAGATTTGCTATTTTTATCTTGTTTTAATTATCAATTGCGTTAACAACCTCCTGTATATCATCAGCAGTGAGTTTTGTCAGCTTATCATATAAGTCAGCTTCAAGCTCATCATCCATATCACCATCTTGAACTTTAATAATATACTCTCTGACTTCCATTCCAACCTTTACAAATTCATAATCTCCACAATTGTAAATATTATTTAACCCATATATGATTCCACAATAATAAAACATCTGCGCAAAATTATCACTTTCCCTGCTTATTCCTTTAATATTATCCTGTAAAAATTTCTTTGCCTCCTGCAATTGTAAATTAATAGCTTCTTTGTCCAAAGAATTATTCTGCAGATTTTCTGCGTATTTTGATGCAAGATTATAGCCTTCTGTTTCAGACTTAAAAGTCTGATATTCTATGCTCTGTTGTACAATACTAACTTTCATATTATTATCTTCTCTTGTATTTCCCAGGAAAAGAACTCCAGCCATAAAGTACATAATTATTATGATTATAAGAACAATTCCAAGAAAATACTTATTTATTTTCATTTTCCTCAACAATTTTTCCCTCCGCAATTTTTAATATCACATCACACACTTCCTTTAAATCTTCTTTATGATGAGTGGCTACAATAATCGTTGCGCCTCTTGACTTCTCCTCTCTTATTATTTTATATATAAGCTGCACTGCATCTTCATCCAATGCATTTGTCGGTTCATCAAGCAATATAATTTTCTGATTTTCAAAAATTGCCTGTGCAATATTTAATCGTTGTTTCATTCCCAATGAAAATTTTTTTACTTTTTTATCAGAGTCGGGATCCAGACCTACTCTTTCCAGAGAAAAGATTATATCTTTTTCATCAGCAATATTTTTTATCTTTGCAAGCATCTGAAGATTTCTCTTTGCGGAACATTCCGGCAGCAATTCCATATTTTCTATAACAATACCGGTCTCAGGTGGAAACTCAATTTTATCATGCAGCTTTTCCCCATCAATGAAAATACTTCCACTATCCAGATTTATCAAACCACTTATAGCTCTTAGCAGCATAGTCTTTCCTGAACCATTTTGCCCATATAAACCATAAACAAAACCACTTTTAAACGTATACGATACATTATCCAATACCGTATTTTCCTTTATCCTCTTTGTTACATTTTGTAATTGTATCATACTATATCATCTCCTCAGTAAATGTCTGTTTTCTTATATTTTATTATTGAAATAATATTTAAAACTACTAATAATATAATCACATATATAATTGAAGCTTCATATCTCACATATATGTTTTTTTGATAAATTATCCCACTACGCGTTCCAAATAGCATATTGGGGAAAAGCATAACTCCAATCCGGCTTAAATCACGATTTATCAGTACGTTATTTCCAATTATCAGTGATACCACCAAAAAAATATTTACAAATATATTTGAAATACTGGCATCCATAAATAATTCAAGTAAAAATTGTAATTGTACCAATGCCCATACTCCAACAAAATATGTAACTATTACCTGTATTAATTTTATACTTGATAAATTATTCCATGTCCCATCACATATTAAAAAAATAATCGTCTGACCTATTACTATACAGGCTAATTTCGCTGCTGATAATATAGCATTTTTTAAGTATAACCTCTCTCTGCTATAAGATCTGATCAGCCAAAGCTTACCATATCCGGTTGTAATTTCTCTTGCATTACCCGAAAAGTAAAAAAGTACAAATGGTAATGGTATATATGCATATAAAATTTGCACTAAATTACTTGTTGGGTTGTCAAAAATAAAAAGTGTACTGGCAAATGGTAATTGATATACCTCATAGCCACTCATTTGTATTACAACTCTTTGCATAATAATCATGCATATGATCAATATTATGTTTAACCACTTATTTTTCATTTCTTAAAATATCCCTTTTTGCAAACGTTACTATTCCTGCTATGTACAGAACTATTGCCATTACTATATTTTTTGCAAGAATACCCAAACAGCTTACAAACGATTTATTTCCTTCCAAAAAATCATATGCTGCAGCAACATCTAATCCGGGTATCCAAAACTTAACGAGCCAAAATTTTATCAAAAAGAATTGTACAAAATTAACTCCAAAAGCTCCTATAAGAGAAATAAGTTCATTTTGTAAACAATCTCTAAGTATTTTGTAAAAAAGACCTGTCGCGACAAAGAAAATCCAAATAACAACAAATTCCATAAGAGAATACAGCACAAATGGATATTTCTTAATTGTTGCACCCTTAAAACTATATACCGTAAAAATATAATCAACTATCTGACGAACTGCCGAAAATATTGCCGCCATTACAATAATTATCCTGATCTGGCTATTATTATATTTTTCCCGCGTTTTATATCTAAGTAATATATATGTTTTTTCTTTGTCCAATGCATAGTATATTCCCAATAAGACAGGAATTGTATCTACAACCAATATTTCTTTAATTCCACAGAAATTACTGCCTGAATTGTGCATATTCAGGAAAATTACATCCTCCGTTATCCCCATCTGCCCTATTGAATTAAGCATAGGTACATTTGAAAAATAACAATCTATACTACACAATCCCACATATATTAAAGCACATACTAAATATTTATACTTCAACAATTTTTTTCTCCCATATAATAGCTGTTATAATCACTAAAATGTAAAGCACTATACACCATATCGCCACTGGAACAACAACATTAAAATCATATTCCATAAACGGTTGAAAAATATGCATTGATGAATTTTTAAACAAAATTGGTATGAACCAGATTGCGAATGTCAACGCATATACCATCTTTCTTTCGTGTATAGATATTGCCAACGCAGCTCCCATCATTCCCAAAACACCGGCAAATATTGCCGTTATAAGAATGTAGACTATATTCGTTGTCAATGGATGTGTATAGCTTATTTCAAAAAGAAATGTTTTTACCATGACAAAACTGTTATATTTCAATGGTTCTGAATCAAACCGTGTTTTAGTTCCCCCATTAAATACTATTTGTGAAAGTATAAGATTTAATCCCAGTCCTACAAATACAATTGTAAATGAGACGATAAAGGCTGATTTCATTTTTTGTAAAATATATTTATTTTTTCCCATTTTACATATCAATATATTCTTATATCCTGTAATATAATCAACAATACACTCTTCTCCCACTATTACAAGCAAATATAATGGCAAAAAACACAGATAAATCATTTGAAATATGTGTCCTTGTGAATAGCATGATAGAAATGTGACATATAACGGATAGGGTTTTCCCATTTCTCCATTACATATAATAATATCCTGATAATAAATCTGTACAATATCCAAAATTGGAATTACAAGCATAAAAATTATCATTCCTATACTTTTTTTATCACTTATAATTCTGTTTAATTGCTGTCTCATATTTTCCTTTCCTTGTAATTTTTTACTACCGCATTGTTACCATAGACGTCTATGTTTATATAGTATCTCATATTTCTGAAAAATCGACTTAATTTGTTATGAAAATTTCTGAATTTTTCATTGTCATGTACATCCACACTTCAGATTTCTTCAGAATTTTTCAGATTTTATTAAGCGCATATTGTGTTTTTATGTGCTATTATATTTTATATTATTATACTACTTAGGAGATATTTGCGTATGAATAAACTACTTATTATTGAAGATGATGTTACTATTAGAAATGCTCTTAGGATTTTGCTTGAAAATCAAGGTTACTTCATCGAAGAAGCGCTTGACGGTGAAGAAGGGCTTAAAAAATTTGACGCAACCTTTGATCTGCTGATTATTGACATAATGATGCCAAATATTTCCGGCATTGAGGTATGCCGCAAAATCAGGGAAAAATCATATGTTCCGATTCTCTTTTTGACAGCCAAATCTCTTGAAACCGATAAAATGGAAGCCCTTTCCGCCGGAGGGGACGATTATCTTGTAAAACCATTCTCCTACGTGGAGCTGATAGCGCGTATTCAGGCTCTTATCAGAAGATGTCGCGTCTACGACAATGCAGATGCATCAGACACCACCGCTTCATCCACTATTGAACGATGTGGCTTAACCTTATACACAAAATGCAACAATGTCAGTTACGATGGCAGACAGCTTGCTCTCACGGATAAAGAATATCAGATTCTTCTGCTGTTAATTTCTCATCCGACAAAGACATTTTCAACACAGAATATATTTGAAAGCGTCTGGAATGAACCGTATACACAGTTTTCCAATAACACCATTATGGTTCATATTAAAAATCTGCGCAATAAGCTTGAAGCCGGCTGTGGCTGTGCCCACCTGATTAAAACAGTGTGGGGAAAGGGATATAAATTTGAAGAATAAATTTAACGGATATAAGGAATACATAAGCAGCTTATTGATTTCATTTTTAATAGCTTTATTGATTTCAATTGCTGTATTTACAGCTATATACCTTTACGGGGAAAAAATAATAAATGAATATGTAAGCTCCGACAGCTATATTTACAATACACAAGCTGCGTATATTACAGACTTTCAAAAATATGTGTCTGACAATAAGGTTTCGTCAAACGATTTTAAAAGCATTGATACATGGATTCAAAGAGAAAAGCCCGAATTTTTTCTCATATCCATTGATAATGAAACACATTACGTTTCAACAGAATTTTTATGTCTCAAAAAGCCCCAAAATCTATCATTATATAATCAGAAAATATCTGTTTACCTTAAAGATTTAAACTTTAATGACAGGACAGCTAAAATTTTTATATACAATAACTATCAGGAAAAATATCTCAAAGCTTTGCTTATTTGTGATGCTCTCTTCACTTTAATTACAGCAATAATGATTTTGTTTTTCATTTCCAGACATATTCTCATGCAAATACATGGCACTTTAAACGTTGTCGAGCAGTCTGAAACCGAATTGATCAATGAAAAAAATATGCTGATACGAAGCATGGCACACGATATCCGCACTCCTCTCGCAGGGCTGCAGTCATACGCTGAAATTATCAAAATGGAAAATAAAAAGGGTGCGATTCCCACTGAACACATAGATGTGATTTTCAATAAAATATGCGAAATAAAAGGCCTTACCGACCAGCTTTTTGACTATTCACTTGCCTGCAATGAAGAAGCTCTTGAGCTTGATGCTCCTTGCAATATGGAAAGTGCAATAGGTGACTATCTCTCTGAGATGGCTTTTATCCTCCGTGAAAACAGCTTTTCACTTGATATAGAAAAGCTCATATGGAAGGATTTCAAAATCACTGTGAACTCAAACTTTCTCGGACGGATTTTTAACAATATTACAAACAATATATGCAAATATGCAGATAAAAAAGCTCCTGTCTGCATAAGCTGTATCTACCGGAATAAAGATGCAGGTATCGAGATAACAAACCATATCTCAGATAAAAGCTCTCTGTTTAATACCACCGGCATGGGTATCAGAAATATTACCCTTATGATGAAGCAGATGAATGGGCGGGCTATTGTTTCACATAATAATACCGAGTTTCGCATTACTCTTTGGTTTTCACGCGCATAAACAAATCATATTTTTGCAATATAAAAGGTCAAGCCCGATAGTTAAAAATGACGGAGCCTCGCATGAGCACATGCTGCAAAATACGCTCATACTACGCGGATTTTACATCAGTGCTCATGCGAGGCTCCTGTTTGTTGCAGTGTCCTTGACTAAATCCTCGACTAAACTCTTGACTATCCTCGACTAAAAAATATATTGTTTTAGTCCTTAGTCAAGATATACCATTCTGAATTTATTGCAATACCACGCACATCAATAATTCCATTTTTCTTCATTTTTTGCAAAAGATTTGATAATTTCCTTGATTTTTGCTGATCAGTCAATACATCCGGTAAAACATCTTTAAGTACCGCCAATAGGTCTGATTTCTTGGCTGGTCCGAGTTTTAGTGTAGACAATATAAAATGCATACACACTTCCTCATCTAGTCCTTTTTGTCTGACATAATTTGCCTTGTCTCCAACAACCTTTGCTACTTTATATGAAACAAAAATATTTGGATACCTTCCCTCGACTAAATTCCTTGACTTAAGTTGACTAAAATCTTCTTTAGAAATAGTCTTCTTTTTCTGTACCTGATCTAAAAGAAATACAGTTCTCAAATCCAAATCGTCGTTTGCATGCAACAATCTTGTATAATTAGGATCTAATACTTTTCCATACACCGTTACAACAACTCTGTTAGGGGTATCTAAATCAAATGTTGGCAATGGAAAGCATTTACCTTTCTGTATCTCATATATCATCGGAATTCCCATTGAATTTGTGTCTATCATATACATATTCACCATAGCATTACACAAAAATGCATTTCTATAATATGGAGGTTTATATCCCGGCTCCAATGCCTGTTCTACTGTCTCAGGAATAAATGCCCCTTCATTAATGAAAACAAGATGATCCTCATACTCTTCAAGATTTATTTTCCCACGCAATCTGTAATCAGAATGAGCTATACAATTGTTGATAATTTCCTTTACTAAATTAGGATTATATTGATCCACTTCTTCTGGAAACAATGTTGTCTGGTCTGCAATATATCTATATTTTTCATTTCTGATCTTACCATATACTTTATCAACCGCCAGCAGTAAAGGCATATCAAAATGTTCATATGCTTTTACTGATTTATCAGCATTATATAATGTCCATGTAATTCTCGGAACAAAACCATCAAAGTAAAAGCTTGATTCTTTTTTACCAAGTAACATTAATGCTGTTCTTGTAATCTGTCCTTTAAATGTAAGTCCAGCTTTATTGAGTACTTCTATATCAGATAACCTCTCAATTATATCTGATGCGCCTGTTCTATTTTCTTCTCGTCTTATGAACATCTTCCTAGCATATGCAATTGCCTCAGAATCCAAATCATCAATAGTTGCTTCTGGCACTATTTCCTTAGACCAGTCCCTTCCAACCTGACTTCGTATCAAATCAATCTTATTCATAGGTAGTGGAACTAAAGACTCATCTTCTCTTGCATAAGATGCTCCATGCCATGTAGTAACTATACCTGGAATTGCCGGTGGAATCTGAAATGCAATAACTCTCTTCCCTTCCATTTCAATGCAATATATATCATAAAAAGTGAGTTTTTCATTCGTTCCGTTGGTTATTTCTTTTTTCAGGGATTGAAGATTTCCATCTTTTCTATAATTAGTCCCCTTAATCTGTTTATCATTTGTTATTCCAAAAATCAACCAAGCTTCGTTAAGACCCCTTATATTTGCCTCATTCCCCAAAGCAGAAAAATATCTTCCAATATCATTAAATGAATAATTGCTCGTTGCCTCCTTAAACTCTACAACTTCACTTTCAAACTCTTCAATCATTTTATATATTTTCTTTTTCAATTCACTTTCTGTATATATCAATACCCATACCTCCTATTTTAACCCTAAGTTTTAATTTAATCATCCAATCAATCATATAAATATTTTACTTTTAACACATAATCATTATTATTTTCTACTATTACGGGCTCGATTTCTTTTAATTCAATATATCTACTTTTCTCTTCATCAAACCAGACTATATAGCTTCTATCTGTATCATGAGTAATATCATTTCCATAAAGCTCATAAGCCTTACTAGATGGACTACGATATACCCTAAACACCCAAAACATCCTGTAATCATTTTCTTTTAAAGAAGATGCCAGTATATGCGAATTGATTTGCAGACATTCCTGTTGATTATTCTCTCCTTTACTAACATCTGAATATTTGCATACCACTTCATTATTATCATTTATATACTCATATCCATCACCATATGTTATACCCATTAATATTCTGGCAATTCTGCTTGGTAAATAAAATGTTTTTTCTATATTTTCAATATGTTCAGATAAACATGTAGCAACCAACTTATAAACTTGTATTACATTTTTTTCATTCCCTATATTGATACTCTCATTTGCTTCTTTAACAGATTGAACTGCACAAACTTCCTGCGGTGTATAAAAGCCACAAGTTTCAACATATGAATGAAATTCTGCCACATTCAATAACTCTGAACGTTCTTCTGAATATACATTCACTTCTGCAATCAATTTTTCAAAATCATTATTTTTTACAATCCCTGAAGAAATCCATATAGCCTCTTCTATGCCCAATACCTCATTAACAATATTCGTATATGCATACAATATTCTGGCATCTGTTTTTTCACCCAACCATACTGTAAAATCAGGAGTATCTTTCTTTTTCATCCATTTTTCAATATTCTCAGCAGAAAACTCTTTATACGGAGTTTTAACCATCTGATCTGTATGAATCCATTTATCCTCTATCTTAGTATATCTACTATTAACATAATCTTGATATGTGTTGGTAAAGTCATCAATTTCATAATAATCACTTATATACCTGACACCTTGTCCATAATAGTTATACTGCAGTTGACTTGCAAATACAGCTTCCATACGATGCTTCACACACCAAACATATTTTTCGGCTACAGTCATTACTTTAGACTTTGCACCATGAGTAGATCGCATATAAGTATTCCGTATACATATATCAATACCTAAATTATTTTTATCTTCACATTCCCAAAATATCTTTTCATCCCAACCTTGGTTTAGTAAATATTGAAATGCAATAGAGATAATCAGCCCTTCTGGTGCAAGCATATCCACATCGTATTCTTTCTTATATTTTTCAATAAATTTTTCTGTTTCTCTTAGATACTCTCTAGTTTTATAGTTAATACAAAAGAATCTATCCAAATGATCACATAATACATATCGAGCTAAATCATAATATATTGGACCATATCCCGAAAGTCTTTTTGAATCAAAAGAGTCTTTATAAGCAGGCATAAATGAACTTTTTCTGATATATTTCTCTGATATTCTCTTTTCACATTCTGCGTCACATAGTCCTTTTGATATTGCAATCTTAACAATGCCTTTGCAATAATACCTAATTGCAGAATTTTCATACTTAAAAAGACCTTCTTCTGAATAAACATTCTCAACTATCCAAGATGATAATTTTTCAAGATATTCTTTCTGAACAAACTTCCCAAGCGCAATTCCATATGCTATTGCAAATATATCTTCTACAATCTGTTCATCATTGATATCTGCACAATATAACAATAAGTCCAAATACTCATATGGATTGTTGATTCCCCACTCTGTTAACTTAAGTCTGCAATCACGCCTAACATCATTATCTACCGACGACAACCTCCATACCAAAATTAATGGCTTGCCCATATAATTGTCTTTATCTGATAGTGCAATCATCGACAAATCCAGCTCTGAAAATGTTCGCCAACTAGCATTATAATTATTTCGTAAGTATGATGGAATTGACCACCATATATCTCTTTGAGCTGGTTTATCAAAACCTCTTAAAAATTCATCAAGCAGCTTTCCTCCCAAAGGATGGTTATTAATTTCACTTACAGGAATAATAACTCTATTAACTATTTCTCTAAACTCAGCCTCTGAATAATGCATTAATTTTTTTACATAATCATGATATTTAGACGCAATTTCAACAGATGTATTCGCTAATGTATAGCATATCAAATCAAATAAAACAGATTCTTCTAATTTAATATTTGAATATTCTGAAATTAGTTTTCCATCTTCCTCTATAACTATAAGTGAAAGCATCTGATAAATACCATTAGTATACTCAATTTGAATATTTTTTCCGTTCCTAATGGCATCATATAATTTTCTTCCTATCAGGTAATCGAATGCGGGCTGCATTCCCCATGAATATACAATCACTGGCTCGCTAAACTCATCTTCACAAATCTGATGCGAATATATGAACCCCTCTTTTTCAATAAAAAATAATAAATCCTCTAAATGACTTTTTATAGGTTCCCTACTCTCATTAAAGATATCCTCAAATGTCAATTCATTCTTATTAGTTAACAATGTAGCTATATTAACCAATATTGTTTTTATCATACTTTGTTGGTTTGTTTCTTTTTCTTGTTTTCTGTATGACTCTTCAACAGAATTAATTTTCTTCTGAAACAACTTAGTAATTACAAGCGAATTTTTATCTAAATTTCCTACACTACTATTGCCATATAAATCACAAAATAATTTGAGTGCCATAGGTGTACTCAATATTTCTTTTATCCAATAATTACCACATAAATCAATCTTATAAAATGCTATATAATCATCAAATAATTCATTTACAGACACATCTCCACTACTTGGTAATGTATAAAAACATTCTCGGTAATCCAAATCATAATATCTAGGAAATACATATGGTCTTGATAAAAAAACAAATTTTACATTTGGAAAAATACCTTCATAGACTTGCGTTTCCTCTATTCGTTCCTTCCAAAAGCTCCATGAAGAAGCTTCATCTATTCCGTCTACACATATTAAGCATTTAGGTTGAACTACAATATCACAACTTTCATTCAAATATCTATTTCTCAACAAGGCTGCATTCTCTAAAGCTTGAAACAACTCTAATTCACTCCATGTCGTTGATAGACCTATAGTTCTTGTCAAAATGGATAACCAACTATCACCTTTCCTATAATCCTTTGCTTGCACTAATACTGGAAGAAATGATTTATCCTGGAGCATCAGATCAATTTCACTAACAATTCCTGCCGTCTTTCCAGTTCCCTGATTACCGAGAAAAATAATCTTATTATGACTATCAGAAATCATACAACGCTTAAACTGCTCAAAATCATCTTCAATATTATCCAAAATACTTTCTACTTCATGAAAATGATTATAATAGCTAAAATGCAACGAACTATCTTTTAACTCCGAAGAATCACAATTAAGTTCAAATTTTTTTTCAAAATTTTCCCTTTCTATGTCAGAACCACTAGCAACTAATGAACCTATTTCTCTAATAATACATAACCACTCTCCGAGAACGGAAATATCTGATTTTACCTTTTCAAAAAGTGCCTTTTCGTTTTCTGGAAATTGCAATCTCAATATATCTTCATATGCTCTTTTCAGCTTCTGAACTATAGCATATATATTTTGAGTCATATCATATTTTTTCTTTGTAGCTTCAAAACTACCGGTAAAAGATGAAAGTTTGTCATGAATATAACCTGTCGAATACAAATCAGGTATGTACTTTGTTTTTGCCCAACTATTTATTGCCCTTTGATATGATGTCAAAATCTCTGTTTCAAACACATCTGAGCATTCAAACCAATACCTATAACATCCCTGTGTTTCTGGCAGACATAATTTTTCTTGTATACTTGTCTCATCCCATAATTCAATTACGACATCCGGATATTCTTTATTAATGTTCTCACATAGATTTATCCACTTTGATTCTTCTGTATCCCTAGCGACTTGATTATTTTTCACCATTTTCTTTGATGTAAAATCTCTAGGGATACAAACAATATATCTTTTTAATTCAGGACGAACTTTAATTGCCGTATAAAATGAATTTTCAATTTGTTTAAATTGGGATACTTCCATTTTCTGCGGAAACCACTTTGATTGAACACCAATAATATCACCTGATTTTAAAAGTCCATATGCTTCTACACCACCATCTCCACCACTTCCATTTACAAACGCAAAGTGAGAAATATTATCTTTATATTCCTTTTTCAACCAACATTTAAACAGAATATTGCACATTACTTCAAATGCATGATTAGGGGATTCTCCATGATTATTAAATTTTGTCCAATCCATATTTCATCCTCCTACCCTTTATTTTGATTATAATATTCTGCCATAAATTGCATCCCATTTCCTTCATTATTCTGAATATACTGTAATAGTTTCTTATCAAACCTGTCATTCATATATTCAACAATTATTGGACATACCCAATATTGACTTCCCTCCTGGGGCTTCATTTCCATTTCTAAAGCATCAAGATAATCTGATGAATGAAATTTAATACTATCTATAACTGACAACAAACTCAAAAATATATCCGTAATATTTTGAAGTGTCTCTATAAGTTCTTTATGTTTGTCTTCCTTTTTGTTCTGATATACATAATTATCCATTACAAATCTAATGCCATTCGCATGGACATAATTATTTAACTTTCTGTCCTCTCTCAACCACTTATCTACAAGAAAATTTTCAAAAATATATTTGACTTTTTCATTATTACTTACCAAATATGATTTGTATTTTGATGTATCAAAAAATTTTTTTCTATCTTCTTTGTTTTCTGAGCTTTCCAATACATTATAAATCCATTTTTCCATAGCTAGTTCTGCGTCTGTTTTTCTTTCACCTGAAACCAATATAGACACATCTAACTCTATCATTTTCATCATAGATTCCGAGTTTATGGTGAATTTTTCTGCTTCTTCATCCGTTAAACCATGTTTGTTCTGTATAACATTCAATACAAATAAATACTGCATTAAATCATCCCTACACTTCCGTAATAAAGTATACGCATCCGAGTAGGCATCTCTATAACAACAAAAATCAATAGTCTCTAGGGTTTTACATATTGACATCATTGTCTCTCCTGATAACATATATGGTCCTTTTTTTTCATAAGATACATCTACAGACGAAAATGTTGAATCTGCTAAACAAAAGAATATATACCATATATTTTCAATATCTTGGGAATTAAACTTATAATTAGTGTCTTCTATATCATCCATACGTTCTCCTTCGCAGCATCTTCCAATATTTTTCCCATTTCAACGCATTTATCTTTGCACACTCCGTCACCTATATTTTGCAAATACTTTCTAAACATTCTCTTATGTATCCTTGAAGATATCCATTAAGCTCTTTTATTTCCAAAATTTATATTTACTATCTCTTAACTCTTTCTGTCTCTTCTCTTCCTTTGATTGAAAATAATTATTTATATTGGTTTCGCAATACTCACCTTCAAGTTCAAAATTATATTCATGCATCGACATATCATAAACTTTAATATCCCTACGTTTTGCCAAACAATACAAATACTCTCTATTATCCCTAGGCATTCTGCATCCAATATAAATTGCCTTTATCGGGAAGAATGGTATCATATTGTCATATATTTTACATATATCCACAGGCAGCAAAAGTCGCCATTCATTTTCATATTTCAACGATGAAGATTTTGTGATAAATGACAGCATTAAACTTTTATCAAGTTCCATCTGTTCATATGCTGTAAGCGGGATTTTGTTTATATACTTGTATATTTTTCTTTTACTTAAAATAATCTGTTTTGCTCCATATTCGCAAGGCAATAATCCCCCTAAAATCATTGCATTTTCTCTTGAATCTGCAATAGGTTGTGTTAAATCGTACTCAACACAAAAACCTTCATGATTTTGTGCATAATGTGCCCATAATTCCATATAAGAAGTCAACTTAAAATCATTAATATTAGCAAACGAAGTTACTTGTATCGTATTTTTTCTTAGCTCTTTTAGTCCATTTTCATATTTTATCCTATCATAATATATTTTCCGACTAATTTCATCGCTTCCTTTACGTTCTTTTCTTAATTCAGGATCATAACAGATATGAGTAACAACACTATCAAAAGTATTATATATACTTCCACTATACTGTTCCCAATTACCGCAAAAACTATATTCCAATTTATTCAATTCATCTTGTGATAATATCTCTCGTCCAACAGCGTCCGTTTCTTTCAGATAATCCAATAAACAGTATTTGAGAAATTCATTTTCATTTGCACACAGTAAGCAATCAAATGGATCATTAAAATTACTAGGGTTATTCATGAAAACAGAATTGTTTTCTATACATTTTAAACTATTATGATTAAATGGAAAAAATTTAAACAAACTTTTGGGCATATGTTCTGTTTTATCTATATAACCTTCCCACATCGATTCATATAATTCTATTTTTTTATCTGAAGCATATTGGATTCTATCTTTTATCCAAGCTTTTTCCCATTTACCCTTATAAAATATACTCCTATAATCAGACTCATCGTATGCTGATGTTTCTCTTCTATACTCCCATCTTGGATTTTCTCTACGCATCAATACATACTTTCCTTTCTATTTACTACAACTCTTTAACAATCCTCATAAACTCTTCATATGAGTATGCACCATTATATCCAGGATTCTTTGTTTCAAACACCATATAATACTTGTACATTCTTCCAGCCATTTCAGCCCATTTCGCCCCAGTTTCGGCTTTTTCTCTGGATTCAGAATTTTCAAGCTGATCACCTTTAGTTTCTATTAGTAAGAGTTTACCGCTTTCTGTTCTCACCATAAGATCTGGATATGCGTTTACAGCACCATTTATGGCAAATCCTTTTCTTGCCATATTTCTATGCCACCATTTAATATTGTTTAATGAGGATAATTCCATGACAACCTTTCTTTCATATTCGTTATCAAACTTTTCCTCTTCGTTATATAATGATTTTGGTATTGATGCTATTGTTTCTATCGGGCTGATCTCTTTCGGTAGCTTATATGATGGCTGGCAAGAAATTTTGTCTTGTTCCACCAACTCATAAAACATTCTCTTAGCATATTCATTTAAAAGTGAATTAACTTTTTTATTAATTTTCAGAACATAGATACCTGGTGTCTGTTCCATATCTGTTAATTGATCCTCTGTAAGATTCTGAATAATCCTGTCTACATATACCTCCAAATCTCTATCATTTATCGCATTATTCTTTGATAATTTCTTTATTATCATATCCTTGCACAGACGCATTTTTCTATCTGACGGCTGTTCATCAAACCACTGTTTTACATTCTGACTATCAAAGCCCTGCAACTTCCATGCTTTTGGCATTGCATCTGAATCATCAATATCAACCCTTGCAATTTCTGAATCTATGCTGTCAAAATCAATTACCGTATCCTTATCTAATAATGAAAATCCTGCATACAGATTTTCTTTTGTTAATACCTGATGCTCATGTTCAGAAAACAGAGACCTACCTGTTTCTATCATAAATTGTGGTATTTCTATCTGTCCTGCTTCACTAACATATAACTGATTTACTTTGTAATGCTTCATCTTATTTCCAACCTCTGGTGGTACTGGCACATATTCTTCTTCTGTTTCCTCAAAGTCTTTCCAATATAATTCATTCTGTGTTTTTGCATGGTCGAGCATATCTGTTACCGCATTATTAACCTCAGATTGACTCTGTGATTCCATATTTTCATTATTTACGAATGGTGATATTTGCTCCCTCACAAAGTCTACATTTAAAGAATCTATCTCATCCGATACATTACTTGTATCATCAGTTACATCATTATCTAACTTTAACTCTGTCTGTATATTACTAGCTTGTTCTACTGGAAATTCAGTATCCTGCTCCACATAATCATCTATACGATAATCTTTACTTGTAAAGCCAGCCGCATTAAGTCCTGCTACTACCTTGTCGAGGGTTGCATAAAAGGCATTTGATGATGTAATAACATACGAAAGGTTCAATACCTCTCTTTCATTCTTTCTCGTATTAGGAAGTCTGAGAATTCTTCCTAAAATCTGTTCTACATCTATGCTTGATGTTCTATTTGCGACTGTTGCCAATATATATGCAAATGGACAATCCCATCCTTCCTTTAATGCATTAACTGTAATGATATACCTGATACTACAATCGTGGCTGCTTAAATCTATATTTTTTAACTCATCCCTGTCCGCAGTCTTTATTGCAATTTCAGATTCTGGTATCCCCATATCAATAAGAATATGCTTTATCTTATCATAGGTTGTACTGTCATCATTGGTTCTAGGCTGAGCCTGAAATAAAACAATTGGTCTGATATATCTGCCACCATTTTTCTGTTCTTCAACCGCTTCATTTTCTAATTTTCTTCTTAATGAAATGGCTGATACAAAGACATCCTCCTGAGATTTTCTGTTATAAACAATTACAGGTAATTTAACCATATTTTCTGCTTTAAGCTGTCTTGCATCTACAAATGAGATAATATTGCTTCCGTTTTTCGGTGTCGCTGTCAAATCAAGTACAAACGAAGGGTTGAAATTCTGAAGCATTTCTTTACTAAGCTTACTTGTAGCATGATGACTCTCGTCAACAATAACAACCGGATTTAATTTGCGGATAACCTGTATCAATGCTGTTTCATCCGTATCTTCCAACAAGGAACCACTATCCTGTTTAAATCTCACAAATGGCAACAGACTGCCATTCTCCTGATAAGCTTTTCTTCCATCCTTTTTGCTCGTCCGAAATGAATCATAGCTTAATACAAATACAGATAAATTATCACTAACCGAAGTTGGGTTAAAATTCTGTCCATTTAACAATTGCTGTTTAGAATAAATTTCGACCTTATTACCAAAATCAACATCTATTTTCTTCCTATAATCATGATTCTTATCTGTTAATGTCCTATATGTCTGAGTAAGTATTGCATCTGATGGTACGAGCCATACTACAGCTTTTGGATGTATATGTGGCATAGAATCAAATATTGGCTTAATTGAATTTGCCGCCAAAAATGTTTTTCCACCACCTGTTGGAACTTTGAAGCATACCTGTGGAACTCCTGCTAATTCCGAATTGTATGGTGGCATTCCGTCTATCCCCACATTCACTCCCTTTCCATTCCATAAGGCGCTGTATGCTGAACTTATACTTTGCTTCTCTATAAGCAACTCTAAAAATCGTTCTAAATCTCTTATAACCTGTATCTGATAATTTTTAAGTTCCATACCTTGTCCTTTCTAGATATGCTCAATATCTCTTGGTATTTTCTTAAATGTAATATTCCACTTCTGTAAATCAATATCTGATAATGCGCAAGAATCAGCATATATAATATATGCCTGGTTCTTTACATTTACCGTTGCCAAAAAAGAATAGTCAAGTATTGTAGCCTTGTCCTTTTCATAATAAAAATAATATGCTGTATCATTATGAGAGCCAAGATAATATTTCTCCTGTTCGTTCTCAGCATACTCAAGCCCATTGGTTTCTGTGTACCAGATATATTTCCTAATTTCAGCTGTATCTATATCATTGTTGAAAGTTCCATCCTTCAAAAACAATGGACTTCCCAATTCATAATATGAGAAGTTACCGCCTGTTCCATCTACTGCATTCTTTCCTTCACCATAACCATCAATCACTCGTTTTACACGTTCGGCTGTTATTGTGTCCGCATAATCCTCTACCTCTATCATAATATAAGATAATTTCAAATCTGATTGCATCACAGCATGTGCAGTAGTTGCCGAACCAGCAAATGAGTCAAGTACAATATCTCCATCATCGCAAATGATTCTCAAAATCTGATTAATAAGACGTACCGGCTTAGGTGTAGCAAAAAAATCCGTTGAAGCATCTAATATTTTTTTTAATTGTTGTTTTGCCTCTTGTGTATGTCCAACATCAACATGTTTCCATATAGTCTGCGGTATTATACCAGACTTCACATCTGCTAAAAATTTTTTTCTTCTTGGTTTTGAATTTCCATTTGCCCCAAACCACACTTCATTATTTTTTATCAATGCCATCATTTCTTCTTTAGGATGTCTCCAGCTTGTTCCAGGTTGTGGCTTGTACAATTTACCTTGCGGAGTAGGTACCTCATAAACACTGTTATCTCTATGTTCCATTCTTAGCAAATCCGTCGAAATCCATGGTCCCCTTGGATCATTATCTGGATTTTTATATCGTTCTAACTGTTTTTCACTTTTAGGCAATGCTTTTATTTTCAGTTTTTCAATTTCCGCAGCATATACTAAAATATACTCATGTTCTGATGAAAAATATTTTGCGTCATTTTTAGTCGCAAATGTCCTTTGCCACACCAATTGTGCCACAAAATTTCTAGCGCCAAAAATTTCATCGCATACACATTTTAAAAATGCCTGTTCATTATCATCAATGCTGATAAAAATAGCCCCATCATCTGCCAACAATTTTTGTAACAACACAAGTCTTGGATACATCATACATAACCATTTATCATGCCTTGATAAATCCTCTCCCTCTTTACCAACGACTTCTCCGAGCCACTTACTTATCTTGGGATCATTTACGTTATCGTTATATATCCATCCTTCATTTCCGGTATTGTAAGGTGGATCTATGTATATACATTTGATTTTTCCTTCATACTGTGGAAGAAGCGACTTCAGGGCTTCAAGATTGTCACCATGAATTATCATGTTATTGCTGTGAATATCCTCTTTGTGCATACCACTCTCATCAAAACTATACTTTCTTTCAAGTACTTTATACGGAACATCTTTATGATGATTAATTACTTTGTCTTTTCCTATCCAGTCTAATGTAGGCATATATTGCTCCTTATCTGTAACTACTGTAATGTTTCTATTGTTTCAATTATGTTCTCTGCTTTATCCGTCAAAACATATTTGCCTCTTGTTTTTTGCTCTATATAATCTTGCTTTTGCAAAATACTAAACATACTGTTAATCTTCATTTTACTACATTTTAAAGTTGTCGCTATCTCCTGCTGTGTCAATGGAATCACTTTTTCATCCAAAATCACTACTTCATTATCATGCATAAACTTTAAAAGATCATAATAATCATTCAGAAATAATTTGATACCCATGTTTTCTCCCTACATTACAAATCATAATCTACTTGTAAATTATATCATATTTTTGTGATGTTATAAATATCATTTTTTTGTTATCTATTTATCTTTAACAACTAAAAGCTGAGAAATTATCTCTCATCTTTATGATTTATCACCAACAAAAAATTACTATGACATATTAAAACAATCCGCTACACCAAAATCTGGCATAGCGGATTTATTTATATACATCTATCTTTTTTTATTTATCAAGCAAATCTGTGTAAAAATCTGCGTAATGTGTCTCGCCTGACTTGATGTAGTCAATGGCTGCTGATGGATGCTGATTTAAGCGTCCTGTGAGCAGGTATGGAATATCGTAGCCCCATACAGCACCGCTCTCCTTGAGCGGAAGCATATGCTCCTCAATGAATTTGAGTACAGGGAATACGTTGTATTTTGGATTTTTGAGGAAGCTGAGTAAAAGCTCCATCGCACAGTTTCCTGCGCCACGTCCCATGCCCATCATTGTTGCATCCAACAGGCTGACTCCCTGGGCTGCTGCCTCTATGGTGTTTGCAAATGCAAGCTGCTGATTATTGTGCGCATGCATTCCTACGAACTTTCCGTTTGCCTCAGCAATTTCTGTGTATTTATCGGCAGTGCGGCGAATCTGCTCAGGGTAGAGAGCTCCGTAGCTGTCTACGATGTATATGCCGTCTGCAGAGCTCTTTGCAACCATGTCAAGTGCCTGATCCAGGTCTGATTCCTGTGTATTTGAGATAGCCATGATGTTGCAGGTTACCTCGTAGCCCTTGGACTTGGCATCCTCGATCATCTCGATTGCTGCAGGCATCTGATGTACATATGTAGCCACACGCACCATGTCAATCACACTGTCCTCGCGAGGGAGAATATCCTTCTTGTAGTCACATCTGCCCACATCTGCCATGACAGAAATCTTCATATCAGAGTTGTTGTCCCCGACTATCTCACGGATAGCTGCCTCATCACAGAACTTCCATTTGCCGAATTTATTTACATCAAAAAGCTCCTTAGATGCCTTATAACCAAACTCCATATAGTCGATGCCTGCCTTTACGTTTGCACGATAAAGAGCATTGATAAAATCATCTGTAAACATAAAGTTGTTTACCAGTCCTCCATCCCTAATGGTAGCGTCAAGCACGCGGATATCAGGGCGTGCTGTCATTAAATCACCTTTCTGAGCCATTTTTGTTTCCTCCAAGTATAAATATTATTGTAACAAATATAAATATTACTGTAATTTGATATTACAATTTAAAGTTTTAATGCTTCAACGCTTTAAAGCATATAAGTATAATAACACAATTATTTAAAATTGCAAGTAAAACTTTACTTTTTTTTGTCAGACTAATATAATGAATGAGGTTGTAATACAATATCAAAGGAGGACTATATGATTTCTTATTTGACTTCGGCAGATATGTCGATAATAGCTTTCATCGGAGTGATTTTTGCATTCGCACTCACATGTATTGCTATTGCAAAATTAAATAAATTTTTACCAAAGGATCTCGGCAGACAGTTTGCTGTGGACGGAAAGCTTTCAGCCGGAAAGCCGAGAGGAGCCGGTATTATCTTTATCTTTACGTTTGTGATATCGGCACTGCTCTTCTCACAAATCAATGTCGAGATTGCGATTTATCTTGTGCTTATAGTTATTGAGATGCTCACAGGCTACTTTGACGATGCGGCTGAAAAGCCATGGGGCGAGTATTTAAAGGGCGCACTTGATTTTGCGGTTGCCATTGTTGTGGCAGTTGTGTATCTGCATTTCAACTCAAGCACAATCACCTTTGCCATATTTGGCGGCTCTGTAAATATTCCACCTGTTGTGTTTGGAATACTCACAGTCATCTTAGTCTGGGTATCAATCAATGTCACAAACTGTTCAGACGGTGTTGATGGTCTTTCCGGAACACTTACCATCATTACCATAATGACCTTCTTCGTGCTTGATTCAGTGCTCAAAATAGCTGACAGCTTCAACTATTGTATTTTATTATTTGCAGTGTGTCTGCTCGGATATCTATGGTACAATGCCACACCAAGCAAGCTTTTGATGGGTGATGCAGGCTCAAGAGCCATGGGTATATTCATAGCTATTTGTGCTCTTAAATCACAAAGCCCATTCATCTACATACTGGCAGCACTCGTGCTTATCATCGACGGAGGACTTGGACTCATAAAGGTTTCTCTTCTTAGATTTTTGAAGATACATATTTTAAAGAATACCACAACTCCAATCCATGACCATGTCAGAAAGAAGCTTGGCTGGTCAAATGCACAGGTTGTTTTCAGATTTGCAATCATCCAGATTGTTGTGTCACTCGCAACAGTTTATCTGGTGATGATTTAACAAAAATGGTAACTATATAAAGCAAAAGCCGGAGTCTGACATTTTGTCGGCTCCGGCTTTTACTATTTACTGTGTGGACTCCTTTAACACCACCTCATATGGCAGAAGTGTTCTGTTCTCAGTTTCTTCACCCTCTATCTGTCTAAGCAGATTCTTGCAGGCTCTTGCTCCAAGCTCCTTTGAATCAAACGAAAGTGATGTAATGGATGGCACATTATTTTCCAGCACTGAGCTGTTGTAAAATGAGGCCACCTTCACCTGCTCGGGCACCTTTATATGCTTTTCACGGAGCCGTCTCATGGCCTGCGCACAGACTGCATCATCCATACACAGCAGACAGTCGCACCCTCTGTCAATAGCATCATCTACAGCTTTTTCGATATATGATTTCCCTTCAAGGTTTAAAAATACAAGATTGTCATTTATTTTTTTCCCAAACTGCTCATAGGCATCCACTACGCCTGCATATCTGGTCTGATTTACGACAATATCCTCGTTTCCACCAAGAAGCGCCATATTTTTCATGCCACGCATGAGCATAATTGATGTCAGCTCCCTACAGGCACTTTTATGATCATGGTCAATCTGCTTTACATCCTTATATTTGCATGAGCCTGCTGTGACAAACGGTATCCTTCGCTCCTGTAAAAATGTCACCTGTGGATCATCTACCATCGTGCGAAGCAGCACCACTCCATCCACCTTATGATTTTGTATGATACGCCTAAGCCCCGCCATATCATTGCCTGAGCCTATACAAAGTAAAAGATCATACTCCATCATACCTGCTATCTCCTGAATTCCCATTATAGCTTCCTGGAAAAAGGGCAGATCGACAAGTGCGTAATCCCCCGGCATCACCACACATATATTAAATGTCTTTGACTGTGCAAGCCCCCTGGCTATTACATTAGGTTTATAATCATGCTCCTGTATATATTCAAGCACTCTTTTTCTTGTTGCAGCGCCTATCCTGCCCTTCCCCGATATAGCCCTGCTTACTGTTGTCTTTGAAACGCCAAGTGCCTCTGCCACATCTGATATCGTGATATTGTTACTCATTCTGCCCCCTCTTTCATCTGAATGTGAATAATAACTGAACAACTTTTATTTGTTGCGCAACTCTATTGTTTTTCATTATAACCTATCTTCATACGCTTGTCATCCCGGACATGAGATTTTTTGCGCAACTGACTCATTTTTCCACGCATATTCGCTCAACATTTTGTTTTCTGATGATTTAATGTTTACACCATTTATTTACTAACGTATATTTATAGTATGATTAAAGGGTCACAAGGTATCATCGATGCATGCTTGCATGCAATTCGATGTATACCTTGTATAAATATTGGAGGTACATATAAATGAATTTTAACGAAATATTATATGGTGTGGCATATTACGACGAATATATGCCTTACGACCGCATAGAAACAGATTTTAAGATGATACGCGATGCCGGCATGAATGTTATCAGGATTGCAGAATCCACCTGGAGCACATGGGAGCCTAAGGAGGGAGTATTTGATTTTACACATCTGCACCGTATGCTTGACTGCGCAACAAAATATGAGCTGAAGGTCATTGTCGGAACACCTACATATGCTATTCCATCATGGCTTGCAAAAAAATATCCCGATATTCTTGCTGTAACACATAACGGCAAAGAGCTCTACGGTCACCGCCAGAACATGGATATCACAAATCCTGACTATCTGCGCCATGCACAGATTATCATTGAAAAGCTTATGGAGCAGGTAAAGGACTACGACTGCGTGATCGGCTTCCAGCTCGACAATGAGACAAAGTCCTATGACACCTGTTCCAAATACGCACAGGCTAAATTTGTAGAATATCTGAAAAATGAATTTCCTGACATTGACGAGTTTAACAAAGAGTTTGGACTTGATTACTGGAGCAACCGTGTGGATGACTGGGATGCCTTTCCTGATATCCGCGGCACCATAAATATGAGTCTTGATGCGGAATACAAAAAATTCCAGAGAAAGCTCGTGACAGACTTTTTTGCATGGCAGGCCGATATCGTCAAAAAATACAAGAGAGACGACCAGTTCATCACTCACAATTTCGACTTTGAATGGCACGACTACTCTTACGGCATGCAGCCGGAGGTCAATCAGTACGAGGCTGCCAAGTGTATGGATATCGCAGGCTGCGATATATATCACCCTTCCCAGAGCAGTCTGAGCGGCCGCGAGATTACCGCCTGCGGCAATATTGCAAGGGGCATAAAAGGTGATAATTATCTGGTACTTGAGACCGAGGCTGCCGGAAATCACCCATGGCTTCCTTATCCGGGACAGCTCCGTCTTCAGGCATACAGTCATATCGCAAATGGATCAAACAGTGTAATGTACTGGCACTGGCATTCAATTCACAATGCGATTGAAAGCTACTGGAAAGGCGTACTCTCCCACGATTTTTCAGAAAATGAAACTTACCGCGAGGCTGTTGTTATCGGAAATGAATGGAAAAAGATCGGTTCTCACTTAAAGAACCTGAAAAAAGAAAATAAGGTCGCTATCATGCTTGACAATGCTTCTCTGACCGGATTCGCACAGTTTCCTCTGGAAAATGCAGGTGTAAACGGCTACAACACTGTAATGCGCTGGTTTGCAGATGCCCTCTACCGCTTAAATATTGAGTATGATATGATTTCATCTAAAGAACGTGATTTTTCCGGTTATGAATGTCTGATCGTACCGGCACTCTACAGCGCACCGGAATCACTGCTCTCTGCACTGGATTCCTATGTAGCAGGCGGCGGACACCTGATCACATCCTTCCGCAGCGGTTTCTCGGATGAATATTTAAAAATTTATCCGGATATGCAGCCACATATGTTGCATAAATGTCTGGGACTTCATTATGTCCAGTTTACACATCCGCATCATGTGGACATAGCACCGGTTCAGAATAACATCTCTGCGATCGCCAAAGAACACTTTGCAATCTCCGATGACCATTCTGCTTCCCTATGTGCTTCTGCAAGTGAATGGATGGAGCTTATCACCTGTGATACCGCCATACCGGTATTAAAATACAGCCATCCGGCATACGAACGCTATGCTGCTGCAGCAATAAATCAGTATGGTATGTTCAGAAATCCTGAAGCACACGAGCCTAAAGTCTTATGGAATATAGAAGAACAAGATGCTTTGGAAATATTGGGAATAATATCCTATTGTCATAGGCGATTAGATAATGCTCAACGGATTAGGTTAATTTGATGCTCAAGTGCTATATGTAGAACGAATGTATCGTAAATGTTTGTATTATGGAATTAAAGAAAATACATATATCAGATATTGGTAAAATTGTTACGGGAAAAACACCAAGGACATCAGTTGCGGAGAACTATGATGGATATATACCTTTCTTGACCCCCTCAGACGACCTCTCTCATAAGTCTGCCCCTAAAACGACTAAGACACTTACAGAACAAGGACTAAATGAAGTAAGAAATTGTTTACTTCCGTCACGTTCTATATGTGTGAGTTGTATAGGCTCTGATTTGGGAAAGGTGGTAATGACCAAAGAACCGACTGTTACGAATCAGCAATTTAACTCAATTATTCCCAATAAAAACTTCAATGCGGATTTATCGGGGTGGGAATGCTGATAAACGTGAATGTGCTGTTCGGCCATATCGATTCCATTAAGGTGGCTGGTGTCATG
>ENA-UPWU01000010-UPWU01000010.1-human-gut-metagenome-genome-assembly--contig:-NODE-10-length-58598-cov-15.774748_pt1 | contig 58598 bp, 68 predicted proteins | sample MGYA00250058_ERZ773392 | MGnify/ENA primary metagenome ERZ773392 (study PRJEB29103, sample SAMN06112084) | human gut metagenome | biome: human gut; feature: ankylosing spondylitis patient; material... | reverse complement strand
ATAGTAAATACTAAGATGTTGTCTGAAAATATAAAAGTAAGCGAAGTCTCCGATATTCTCCGCAAGCAACTGGAAGGGATTGACACCCGCGTACAGTTGGACGAGATTGGCACGGTACTGCAAGTCAGTGACGGTGTAGCCCGTATCTATGGGTTGCGCAATGCCGAAGCCAACGAGTTGTTGGAGTTCGACAACGGCATCAAGGCCATTGTGATGAACCTCGAAGAGGATAATGTGGGTGCTGTGTTGCTTGGCCCTACGGATAAAATCAAGGAAGGCTTCATTGTAAAGCGTACCAAGCGTATTGCTTCCATCATGGTGGGAGAGGGTATGCTGGGCCGTGTAATAGACCCTCTGGGTGCGCCGCTCGATGGCAAAGGACTGATAGGCGGAGAACTTTATGAAATGCCGCTGGAACGTAAGGCGCCGGGAGTTATCTTCCGTCAGCCGGTGAATCAGCCGCTACAGACCGGTCTGAAGGCTGTGGATGCCATGATACCTATCGGCCGTGGACAGCGTGAGCTGATTATCGGTGACCGCCAGACCGGTAAGACGGCCATTGCCATCGATACCATCATCAACCAGCGTGCCAATTTTGATGCTGGCGATCCGGTATACTGCATTTATGTAGCCATTGGCCAGAAAGGTTCTACCGTTGCCTCTATCGTGAATACCCTGCACCAGTACGGTGCGATGGACTATACCATTGTGGTGGCTGCTACGGCGGGAGACCCGGCTGCATTGCAGTATTACGCTCCCTTTGCAGGGGCTGCCATCGGAGAGTATTTCCGTGATACCGGCCGTCATGCGCTGGTGGTCTATGACGACTTGTCCAAGCAGGCGGTGGCCTATCGTGAAGTGTCTCTGATTCTGCGCCGTCCGTCAGGACGTGAGGCCTATCCGGGTGATATCTTCTATCTGCACTCCCGTTTGTTGGAACGTGCGGCGAAGATTATCAGCCAGGAGGAAGTGGCACGCGAGATGAACGACCTGCCGGACAGTCTGAAAGGCAAGGTGAAAGGTGGCGGTTCGCTGACTGCATTGCCCATTATCGAAACTCAGGCAGGAGACGTGTCTGCCTATATCCCAACGAATGTGATTTCAATCACTGACGGGCAGATATTCCTTGATACGAACCTCTTCAACCAGGGTAACCGTCCGGCCATTGACGTGGGTATCTCTGTGAGCCGTGTGGGTGGTAATGCCCAAGTCAAGGCTATGAAGAAGGTGGCAGGTACATTAAAGATTGACCAGGCACAGTACCGGGAGCTGGAAGCGTTTACCAAGTTCAGTGGCGATATGGACCCCGTGACGGCATTGACCATCGACAAGGGACAGAAGAATACACGCCTGCTGGTACAGCCCCAATACAGCCCGATGCCGGTAGAAAAGCAGATTGCCATTCTTTATTGCGGCACGCACGGCTTGTTGAGGAATGTTCCTTTGGACAAGGTCAGCGAGTTTGAACGCAACTTCCTTGAGTCTCTTGAGATGAACTATCGCATGGAGGTACTCGACGTTTTAAAGACGGGTGCCATCAATGACGATGTCTGCAAGAAGATTGAGGAGACGGCAGAGGCGGTTGCAAGGCAATTCATGTAATTTACGATTGGACGATTTACGATTTACGATTGGGGCTACTCTATATGGTAAGTGGTAAATCGGCTGCAAGCAAAAGTAACTTCAATCGTAAATCGTAAATAATTAAATCGTAAATAGATATATGTCTTCACTGAAAGAGGTAAAAAATAGAATAAGCTCCGTCAAGAGTACACGCCAGATAACATCGGCTATGAAGATGGTGGCATCTGCCAAACTGCATAAGGCGCAGGGGCGGATTGAGAATATGCTGCCTTATCAACGGAAGCTGAATGAGATTCTGACGAACTTTCTGCGTACGGATGCTTCCTTCGAGTCGCCCTATACCGAGAAAAGACCCGTGACGAGAGTAGCGGTTGTGGCGTTTTCGTCCAATAGTTCCTTGTGCGGTGCATTCAACTCGAATGTGGCGAAGATGCTGGAACGGGCTTTGGAAGATTACCAGTCGCTGGGCAAGGAGAATATTCTGATATATCCCGTTGGGAGAAAGATGGAGGAAGCCGTCAAGAAAATGGGATATGTGCCGCAAGGCAGCTACCAGGTGATGGCAGACAAGCCTTCGTACGTTGAAGCGTATGAGCTGGCAGAGAAGTTGATGCATGAGTTTGTGGAAAAGCAGATTGACCATGTGGAGCTGATTTACCATCACTTCAAATCGATGGGTTCGCAGGTGCTGCTCCGCGAGAATTATCTGCCCATTGACCTGACGCAAGTAGCGCAGGAGGCGGCAGAAGATGTACCGGAGGATGCCCGCAGTTTTAATAATGATTACATTGTGGAACCTTCCGTCGGCGAACTGATAGCGGAACTTCTGCCAAAAGTGTTGAGTCAGAAGATATTTACCGTGCTTCTCGATTCCAATACTTCGGAACATGCTGCCCGTATGCTAGCCATGCAGACGGCGACAGATAATGCCAACGAGTTGATTCAAGATTTGACGAAACAGTATAACAAGAGCCGTCAGCAGGCCATTACGAATGAGCTGCTCGATATTATCGGCGGTAGCTTGAAATAGTCCGGATTGCCCCGTAAAGGGCTTTCTCAGGATGGGTACAAATAAATGGAATAATAGGACAAGGATAACGAAATAAGCGTTATCTTTGTCCTATTATCATATATGGCTACTGATGAAATCCGTATCATTCTGAGAGAGAGCGGATTGGTTGAATAATAAACATATCAATGGAGAATAATCCCGAAATAGCGCTTGCATGGCAATTCATTGAAAACACAGGCACTCATCTTTTTTTGACCGGTAAGGCAGGTACCGGTAAGACAACTTTCCTGCGAAAACTGAGGGCAGAGAGTCCGAAACGGATGATTGTACTTGCACCGACGGGAATTGCCGCTATCAATGCAGGCGGTGTCACCATCCACTCCTTTTTCCAAGTACCTTTCGCTCCTTATGTGCCCGAAAGCTCATTCAGCGCAGATGGCAAGGCAACCTACCGTTTTCGTTACGGGAAAGAGAAAATTAACATTATACGCAGCATAGATTTATTGGTCATCGATGAAATCAGTATGGTCCGTGCCGACTTGCTCGATTCGGTGGATGCCGTCTTGAGGCGGTTCCGCGACCGGAACAAACCCTTTGGCGGCGTGCAACTGCTGATGATTGGCGACTTACAGCAGCTGTCTCCCGTAGTGAAAGACGATGAGTGGCAGATGCTGCGCAAATACTATGACACGCCTTATTTCTTCTCCAGCCAGGCCTTGAAGCAGACGGAATATTGCACCATAGAACTAAAGAAAGTCTATCGGCAGAACGATGGGACTTTTCTTGAATTACTGAACCGCATTCGCGAAAACCGTTGTGACGGGCAAGTGCTGGAAGCCTTGAACCGCCGGTATATTCCCAATTTCGTACCAGATAAAGAAGAAGGATACATCCGCCTGGTGACCCACAATTATCAGGCCCAACGGATTAATGACCATGAGCTGGAACAACTTCCGGGACGCTCGTATGCCTTTCGTGCCAAGATTGACGGAAAGTTTCCCGAATATTCCTATCCCACGGATGAAGTACTGGAACTGAAACGCGGTGCCCAGGTAATGTTTGTGAAGAACGACACCTCCGGTGAGCACCGTTACTACAATGGCATGATTGGAGAGGTGACAGCCGTGTCGGCAGATGGAATTGAAGTGCGCAGTAAGGGAAGCGACGCTACCTTCTTACTTCAGGAGGAAGAGTGGACGAATGCCAAATACGTGCTTGATGAGGAAACCAAGGAGATTACAGAAGATATTGAAGGAACATTCCGGCAATATCCGCTGAAGCTGGCGTGGGCGATTACCATTCACAAAAGCCAGGGACTGACGTTTGAACGTGCCGTGATTGATGCCAGTGCCTCCTTTGCGCATGGGCAGACCTATGTGGCTCTGAGCCGCTGCAAGACATTGGAGGGAGTGGTGCTCAGTGCCCCGCTTTCTGCAAAGGCCGTTATCAGTGACCATGCAGTAGATACCTTCACGATGGAGGCACGGAGAAACGAGCCGGACGAGAAACGCTTCCGTTCCTTGCAGCAGACCTATTTCCTGGAACTGCTGTCGGGCTTGTTCGATTTCCAGCCCATGGAGCAGGCTTTGCGGCGGTATGTGCGGCTGATAGACGAACACTTGTACAAGCTCTTTCCCAAGCAACTCGCAGCCTGTAAGGAGGAAATGGAACGTTTTCACGACAAAGTGACGAAAGTAGCCCAGAAGTTCAGTATCCAGTATACTCGCCTGATTGATACTGCGCAGGACTATGCAGCCGACCCGACTTTGCAGGGGCGCATACACGCTGCCGCCACTTATTTTCAAGAGCAGTTGCAACCGCTGGATGCGGTGATGGCGAGTACGGTAACTTCTGATAATAAAGAGTTGAAGAAGAAGCTCCGGGATGCCATGGAGGAACTGGAGGAAGTGTTTGACATGAAGACTGATTTGCTGGATTATGTGCTGGAGAATGGTTTCCATATGGCAGGATACTTGAAGCAGAAAGCACTGCTTTCCATTGATGATTCGGCTTCGCAGAAGGGTAAAGGCAAAGGGAGAAGTGCTTCTGCCAAAGAAGGGCAGGGAAGCAGTAAGCAGGCTGATAAAGAGAAATGTCCGCGTGAGCGGAAACGCGATGCTGCGGCTGTTGAAGTACCCACGGATGTGTTGCATCCGGAACTTTACAACCGCTTGGTAGCATGGCGCAATGCAGAAGCTTCCGCATTAGGGCTGCCCGTATACACCGTCATTCAGCAGAAGGCAATTCTAGGCATCAGCAATCTGCTTCCTTCGGATAAGGCCATGCTTGTACGCATTCCGTATTTCGGAAAAAAAGGGGTGGAGAAATATGGAGATGTGATTCTGGAGATGGTACGTGTGTATCGCAAAGAGAAAGGACTGGCAGAGCCGGAGTTGCTGTAGTCGAATCTGCTGCCATCCGCACCTGCATTATTTACCATCCGAACATCTGCTTTATTCCTTCTTCCAGCGTGCGCGGCTGATACCCCAGTTCCCGGCTTGCCTTTTCTATACTCAGCCCGCTGAAACGGGGACGTGGCGTCTTTTCATTCATCTCCTTCGTAGTGACGGGACGGATGAGCGAGCGATTCAGCCCCAATACGTCCGCTACCCGATAAGCGATGTCTGCAATGGTCAGGCACTCGCTGCCACAGAGATGATAGATACCGTTTTGCGGATGACTTATCAGCTTCTCCACTCCTTGCGACACGTCTCCCACGAAGGTGGGCGTACGCCATTGGTCGGATACGACGAACACTTCCTCATTGTTCCTTAATCTGTTTGCCACCAGTTGGAGCACATTGCCATGCTGTCCGGGCAGGGCGGCACCGTACACTACCACTACACGCACGATGGCATAATCCCTGCAAACGGCGGCGATACGTTTCTCACCTTCCAGTTTGGTGTAGCCGTAATAATTAACGGGAGCGGGAATATCCTCCTCCGTATAGGGTCGGTCCGTATCACCACCGAAAACGAAGTCGGTGGAAAGATGGATAAAACGGCTGCCTCCCGCCTCACAGCATTCTGCCAGATGCTCCACGGCAGTAATGTTGACGGCATCCGCTTCTGCATGGTGCGTTTCGCAGTAATCGGGGACGGAGAGGGCGGAGGTATTGATTACAACATCCGGCTGTACTTCCTGGAAAAGCTTTTTCACCGCCTGGCGGTTGCATATATCCGTACGGATAAAGCGATAGTCGCCCGAATGGGGACAGATGTCGTCGTGCAGGGAACAGCCCGTTGTCTGATAAGACACGTTGTGGGACAAATCATCCAGGATGCGTCTGCCGGTAAAACCGTTGGCGCCTATCACCAGTATTTTCTTTCTTGTCATTGATTCTGTTGTTAAGTGATGGGCATCAATAGGGCACGTGTCTGCCCTGCTGTACCTCGATGCGTATGCCAAAGGCTCCGTTGGCTGATTTCAGCTCGAACGCCCCTTTGAAATTGTTCTTTTCCCAAGGCAGTGCGGAAGGGTTGGGCACTTTCCAGCCGTCCTTGTCATATTCGCCGTACGTATGGATGCGCATGCCGTTCTTCAAAGTGAAACTTCCCATTTGCAGGTTGTCGGTAGAGCCCCAGAAGCCCGTCAGTCCGAAGGGATTCGAACTGAAATACCGGGAGTTGCTGAGTGAGAATATGTTCGAAAGACCTTGTGAATAAGTCACGTTCGGGTTCAACTGGAAGATGCGGCTATAGTCTTTGCTGGCATCCGGTATCTCCAAAGTGAATTTGGGAAGAGTGGGGGCGGACAGATTCATCAGCCCCATATCCAGCAGGAAGCCGTCGTAATTCTTCACGTCCGGCAGAAGTTCCTTTTCAGACGGAGACATGCCTTCGGGAGACGCTTTGCCACGTACTGCAGTACGTACCGTATCGGCAGGCATCTCGCTCTGTGCGCTGACGGATGACATGCCTGCAAGTAAAATGATGATGCAGAAGAAGATTCGTTTCATTGTTCTTTGTTCACAATTTCAGTTGCTGTCTGCCGCATAGGGGCAGACTGAACAAAGATACTCGTTTCCCTCTATTTCCGGAAATATCTTTGTATTATTTCTATTTCTTTATACGAATGGTAGGGGCGAAAATGGGCGAAGTCACCCATTTCATTTTGGTGGGGTCGTATCTTCGTTCCATCCCTCCGTTGAGGTCGAGCCAGTCCGTCACTTTCAGTTCCAGTACCATGCCATAACCGCTTTGCGGATACATCGGGTTCATATATCCATGAAAGGAGTTACTTCTCCCGTAGCCCGAATACTGGCCGAAGGCATGCAGGCGCATGTAGGGATTGATGCGGTAGGATACGGAGGCATTGTAGCCTATGTCCCATTGAGTACCTCGGGGGGCATCCCTTTTGGCATACTGGGCACCGGTAATGGATGAAGGTTGGGAGATGGAATAATGGGCGGCATATACCCCTCCGCTCAATTCCCAATGTCCGTCGGGACTGTAATAAGTAACTCCTGCGCCAGCCTGCATGATGGAGCCCATTGCAGGATAGGTGTTATGGCTGCCGTACATCGTCAGTACGACTTCCGGCGAGAGCAGGAAATCGGCGAAACGCTGGAAGTCCCATTCAAAGATGTTTTTCTGAAAGTGTATCTTCTTCATGTCCGTCCAGGGCAGGGGCTCCACATAGTCGGAGGGAGGGAGATGGAGATTTATCTCTTCCTGCTGTTCGCCCTGCAGACTTTGTTGGGGCTGGCTTTCATCAAGGCCCGTACGCTTGTTCTCTTTTGGAGAAAAGGGAATCTGCTCTTTCTTTACGGGAGGCCGGTTCTTTATTGTGTCTTCCGGAATCTCGCTCTGTGCATAGGCGCAGAGTGAGGAACAGATAAAAGTAATGAATAATAACTTTTTCATAAATAGTAGTTTAGTTTTAGTTTAGTTCACTATTAGTTTATATCCTATTCCCCGCACATTGACGATACGGATGCGCTCGTCTCCGGCCAGTTTATGCCGCAGTTTGGTGATGAACACATGCAGGCTGCGGGAGTTGAAGAAGCTGTCGTCTCCCCAGAGGTCGAGCAATACATTCTGGGTGTTGACCACCTGGTTACGGTTCTCGCAAAGACGTTTCAGTATCTCGGACTCGCGGTGGGAGAGTTCCACTTCCGTATCCGCGTTAGGTGAAGTCGGGGTGCTGCCTGCAAAAGCAAGTCGTTGAGTGACGGAATTGAAACGGTAGTCACCGATTTCAAAAACGGTAGTTTCCTTGGGATTTTCTTCTGTAAAGGAGAAAGCTTTGCCTACCAGGGCCTTTATGCGGATAATGAGTTCCTGCATTCCGAAAGGCTTTTTCAGGTAGTCGTTGGCACCCAGCTCAAACCCTTCCACTACATCGTTGATGGCGGAGCGGGCGGTGAGGAACAGTACCGGGGTCTGTTTGTCGGTCTGCCGGATGCGGCGCACCATTTCAAAGCCGTCCATGCGGGGCATCATCACGTCTGCCACCAGCACGTCGGGGCGGAGGTCGAAGAACTTGCGCAATCCCTCTTCACCGTCTGCTGCGGTGTGGATGATGAAGTTCTGCCCTTCCAATGTGTCCTTGATAATCATGGCGAGGGTCTGTTCGTCCTCAACCAGAAGTACGGTTATCTTTTCCATAATTGTCGCTTTTGTTACAAGTAATGTAAAGCTCCTTAACAAGTAATGTAAAGTACCCTAACAAATAATGTTATCATATCCTTATCGTAAAGGTACTTCCTTTTCCCAACTCACTCTTTACCGATACGCTGCCACCATGCTTCTCTATCATGGTCTTCACATAGAACAATCCCAGCCCATAGCCTTTCACATCGTGCAGATTACCCGTGGGTACGCGGTAGAATTTGTCGAAGATGTGCTTCTGCTTCTCGGGAGCAATACCGATACCGTGGTCGCTGACAGAGATTTCGGTCTGTTCATTCTGCCCTTCGACGGCCATCTTGCGGCAATGGATGGTCACTTCGGCTTCTCCGTGCGAATATTTGATGGCGTTGTCTATCAGGTTGCTGATGATGTTGCTGAAATGCGTACGGTCGGCAAGTACGCTCAAATCTTCCGGTTCGATGTCCACCGATATGTGGACGGAGCTTTCCGCTTTCAGCTTGTGTTGTTCGATGAGCGTTTCCAGAATATCACGTATTGCAAATTCCTCCGGGTGCAGGCGGAAAGTCCTGCGGCGTTCCATACTCATGGAAAGTATCTGTTCAACCAGTCCACTGAGGCGCTGAAGCTGTTCCTGGCAGATACGCAGGTATTTGTCGCGTTGGGCCTTTTCCTCCGCTTGGTTGAAGTTGAGCAGAGCGTCGTTGGCGGCATATGCTACGGCGATGGGGGTTTTCAGTTCGTGGGTGATGTTGTTGGTGAAATCGCTCTTCATCTCTTCCAGTGTCTTCTGTTTCAGGATGGTGCGTATCAGGAACCAGAAGGAGAAAGCGAGTACGATCAGAATAACGAATGATGTGGTGAGAATGCCCGACATCTGTCGCAAGACCAACGTGCCGGCCGGTTCCATGATGAGACGGTAGCTTTGACTTGTATTGATGTCGAAAGAATAATTATATTCCACGGCTTTTGAGGTAGGCACATAGCCGGGGGTACCGATGTTTACCAATGTATCTATATAGAGAATGGTAGAGTCCCATTTGCTGCCTTTGTGAAGATGTAGCAGCCTATGGGGAAGATTGATGTTACGGTCATGCAGGAATGAAGTCAGCAGGCTGTCATAAAGCACTACGTCGGGGTCGGAAATGATGTCCAGTCCCGAATGCAGTCCGCGCTGGAGGTAGGTGGCGAGTTCCAGCATACTGTTTTGGTCGCGCAAAATCACATCCAGTCCCCCTTTGGCACTCAATGCGGATTGGGGAGAGCTGTCTGAGTCCTTGACTGCTTCTTCCAGACGCTCTCGGGCAGAATCGGCAGACATCCAACGGACTTTATCCGTTTCTCTATGCTGGTCGATGAAAAGCACACTGTCCTCTTTGGTGAGCAAAGGAACGTTCTTCCTGACACTGACTTCCACGCGGGTTGAATCGTTCGGGTGGGTCACGTAAACACTGTCTCCTTTGGGCATGAAGGTTTCGTGCAGGGTGGTGTTGTCCAAAGAATCTTCACGGGAGATGGTGGTACTGCTACGGACAAATGATTTTCCGTCATCGCTGTATCCGGCTGATACGCTGACTTCACCGTGGTTTATGTCGTCCTGCTTCATTTTATCCACGCGTATCATCATTTCGTTATAGTCGCTCATGCGCATGGCTTCGGTGATGTCCCTTTCCATTTCACTGTGCATGGTATGGTAGAGCCCCGTCAGCCAGTAGGCTTGGTAGGCGAAGATGCCGGCCAGGGAGACGATGACAAGTATGGCAATATATTTGAATGGCAGTTTCATGTTTGTTTCCGGTTACTTTTATACATACAAAGGTAAGATTAATATTGTGAACCCTATCATCCGATAAGACTAAATAACACTCCCGATAACACTGGATAACACTTGGTAAGCCGCTGATAACACAAGTTTCTGCTGATTCTGCCGTACTTTGCAGACGAAGATTTGCAGAAGAAGAATATAAACATAAATAAAAAGAAGAACATGAAACGATTCTATTTACTCCCTATTGTATGCTGTGCTTTGAGCATCAGCCTTTCGGCACAAGAGAACAACGGCACTGCAACCACCTCCGGTGCGGACGACAACCGCATCCTCAGCGCCGACAGCCTTATTACGACCGATGCCCGTCTGGACAGCCTTTATCAGACCTTGCCGGAAGTGATGATTACCGGTGAACGCCCCATCGTAAAGGCAGCGCAAGGCAAGCTGGTGTACGACCTGCCCCGCCTTATCCGGAACCTCCCCGTAGATAATGCCTACGATGCCGTGAAAGAGCTTCCCGGCGTCATCGAGATGAATGGAGGGCTGCAGTTGGCAGGTCAGGGAGTCACCGTTATCCTGGACGGCAAAGTAACCACCCTCAGCACAGAGCAGCTCTATTCCTTGCTGCGCAGCATCCCTGCCAGCCGCATAGAGAAGGCGGAAGTGATGTACAACGCCCCTGCACGCTACCAGGTGCGTGGCGCACTTATCAATATCACCCTGAAACAATCGGCAGGCGGCCCCGGCTCCTGGCAAGGCGAACTCTATGCCAAGTATCGCCAGAAGCATAACGAAGGCTTTGAGGAACGCGCCAGCCTGCTCTTCAGCAAAAATAAATTCTCAGCAGATTTTCTTTACTCGCACAGCCATGGCCAGGGCTACTCTACTACCGACAAAGAGGCTGTGCACACTCTGGCAGACGGCTCGGTTCACCCCATGACAACAGATGAGGTGGGCCGTGGCCGTAGCCATACCCATAGCTTCCGGGTAGGGGCGGACTATAATATCGCCAAGAACCATCAGCTGAGTTTCGTCTATAACGGTGGCTATTCCACCTCCCACAACTGGAAGGGCGTGACGGGCACGCAGGTGTCCACAACTCATGGCAATAGCACCGACTGGCTGCACAACGGCCGTCTGGACTATCGTACCCCTTTTGGCCTCAAAGCCGGTGCCGAACTGACCTACTACCGTTCCCCGTCCGACCAGTTGCTGCATAGCCGCATGCAGGACGAGGAACTCGACTTCTACACCGAAGATTGCCAACGTATCAACCGATGGAAATTCTTTCTGGCCCAGGAGCACAGTCTGGGAAAAGGTTGGGATTTGAATTACGGAGCCATCTATACTACCAGCATCGACAACAGCTACCAATATTATTATGACCCCGAAACCGGCGGACAACTGACCTCATCGGATGCCTTGAGCAATATGAAGTCCCGCCGCCGCGAGCAGACCTGGAATATCTATGCAGGTTCCAGCAAGAGTTTCGGCGACAAACTCGCTTTGGACGCTTCCCTGGCTGTGGAGCATTACAAGACTCCCGTCTGGAACCAGTGGGACTGGTATCCCATCGTCAACTTGAACTATATGCCGTCACCGGGACATATCCTTCAGCTCTCTCTGAGCAGCGACAAGGACTATCCCGACTACTGGGCGGTGCAGGATGCCGTCTCTTACATCGGTGGCGGATACTCTGAGCTGCATGGTAATCCGTTGCTGAAACCGGCGCAAGAGTATGAGCTTAAAATGACCTATATTTTGAAGAGCAAATACATCTTCAGCGCTTGGTTCAACCATACCAAGGACTACTCCGTACAGACGCTCTACCAATCTTCCGAACGTCTGGTTGAAATCTACAAGACACTCAATTTTGATTATCAGCAACAAGCAGGTATACAAGCCTCTATCCCGTTTAAGGTGAAGGATTGGTTGAATTCTCGCCTTACCCTCATCGGCTTGTGGCATCGCGAAAAGGATGGTGATTTCTGGGATATTCCTTTCGATAGAAAGCAATGCTATGGCATTGCCCAGATGAACAATACTTTTACTCTCTCCACCAAACCCGACTTGAAGCTGACGGTGACCGGATTTGTGCATAGTAAAGCCATTCAGGGCATCTACGACCTGCCTACGTCGGGCAATGTGAATATTGCCCTGCGCTACGGCTTCGCCAAGAACAAAGCCATTCTCAACCTCTATTGCAACGATATTTTTGAGACGGGACAGATTTCTCCCCGCATCCGTTTCAAGACGCAGAATGTGACGAATCATTACTCATGCTTCCGCGAATTCGGCGTATCGTTTACTTATAAATTCGGTGGATATAAGGAGAAGCAACGGGAGGCGGTGGATACGTCGCGGTTCAAATAGATAGAAGATGCAGGTGGTCAGGTGAAAATACGGTATTCTTTTGTACTTTGCCACATCTTTCGTACTTTTGCAACTTTCAAAACATTAAAGTTGTTATTTAAAGAAAAGACTCTGTATGAAATCGGACATTGAAATAGCCCGCAGCATAGAGCTGAAGAAGATAAAGCAGGTGGCTGAAAGTGTGGATATCCCGCGTGACGAAGTAGAGAACTATGGCCGTTACATAGCCAAGATTCCTACGCATCTGATTGATGAAGAGAAAGTGAAGAAGAGCAATCTGATACTGGTGACGGCTATCACGGCTACGAAAGCGGGTATCGGTAAAACAACCGTGTCCATCGGGCTGGCATTGGGGCTGAACAAGATTGGCAAGAAAGCGATTGTGGCTTTACGCGAACCCTCGTTAGGTCCTTGCTTCGGCATGAAAGGCGGTGCTGCCGGTGGAGGATATGCCCAGGTGCTGCCCATGGAGAAGATAAACCTGCACTTTACGGGCGACTTTCACGCCATTACCTCCGCACACAACATGATTTCCGCTTTGCTCGACAATTACTTGTACCAGCATCAGGCAGACGGCTTCGGACTGAAAGAAATCATCTGGCGGCGCGTACTTGATGTGAATGACCGTTCCTTGCGGAGCATTGTCACCGGATTGGGACCGAGCACCAACGGCATTACCGAGGAGTCGGGCTTCGATATTACCCCGGCTTCCGAAATTATGGCTATTCTCTGTCTGGCAACGGACCTCGACGACCTCCGTCGCCGTATTGAAAATATTATTCTGGGATTCCGTTTCGATGGTACTCCTTTCACAGTGAAGGAGTTAGGAGTAGCCGGTGCCATTACCGTACTGTTGAAAGATGCTATCAACCCCAACTTGGTACAGACTACCGAAGGCTCTGCTGCTTTTGTTCATGGAGGACCGTTCGCAAATATTGCCCATGGTTGCAACTCCATTCTTGCCACAAAAATGGCCATGACATTCGGCGATTATGTAGTGACGGAAGCCGGTTTCGGGGCTGACCTGGGTGCGGAGAAGTTCTACAACATCAAGTGCCGCAAGAGCGGCCTACAGCCCAAGCTGACGATAATCGTTGCTACCGCACAAGGACTGAAGATGCATGGCGGTGTCAGTCTGGACCGCATCAAGGAACCCAATATGGAAGGACTGAAAGAGGGCTTCGGCAATCTGGACAAGCATGTACGCAATTTGCGTTCATTCGGCCAGCAGGTCATCGTGGCATTCAACCGTTTTGCCAGTGATACGGACGAGGAGGTGGAAGCTATCCGCCGCCATTGCGAAGAAAAGCTCGAGGTAGGTTTTGCCGTGAACAACGCCTTTGCCAAAGGAGGAGAGGGAGCCGTTGACCTTGCCAATCTGGTAGTAGATACTATCGAGAACAAACCATCCGAACCGCTGACCTTCACCTACGAAGAGAGCGATTGCGTGGAACGTAAAATAGAAAAGGTAGCCTGCAACCTCTACGGAGCAAGCGTAGTGACTTACAGTCTCCACTCCCGCAAGGTTATCAAACTGATAGAGCAGATGGGTATCAGCCATTACCCCGTCTGTATCGCCAAGACGCAGTACTCCTTCTCTGCCGACCCGAAGATATACGGTGCAGTCAACAACTTTGAGTTCCACATCAAGGATATTGTGGTCAATAACGGTGCGGAAATGATTGTAGCCATCGCCGGTGAAATTCTCCGTATGCCGGGATTACCCAAGAAACCACAAGCCGAACACATTGATATTGTGGACGGAAATATAGAAGGGCTGAGCTAAACGCGCGGAGCGCGTTTAGAATTAAAAATTAAAGGCTGCGCAGTTCAAAGCGAACATTGCGCAGCCTTTAATTTTTAATTCTGTTTGCTTATTAATAAGCAAACAGCGGGTATTCTTTCATCTTCGCATTTACGCGTGCGCGAACCTCTGCGATGACTTGTTCGTTGTCTACGTTGGACAGAACGGTTTCAATCATTTCGGCAATTTCGAGCATCAGGTTTTCCTTGGCACCACGGGTTGTGATGGCAGGAGTACCCAGACGGATACCGGAAGTCTGGAAAGCCGAGCGGCTGTCAAACGGAACCATGTTCTTGTTTACGGTGATGTCGGCAGATACCAACGCCTTCTCGGCAACCTTACCGGTCAAATCGGGATATTTGCTGCGCAGGTCTACCAGCATGGAGTGGTTGTCCGTACCGCCGGAAACGATGGTGAAGCCACGGTCCATCAAGGCTTGTGCCAAGACAGTAGCGTTTTTCTTCACCTGCTTGGCATATTCTTTCCATTCCGGTTGCAGGATTTCGCCGAAGGCAACGGCTTTGGCTGCGATGACATGTTCTAGCGGACCACCTTGGATACCGGGGAATACGGCTGAATCCAGCAACTGGGACATCATCTTGATTTCTCCCTTCGGAGTTTTCTTGCCCCAGGGGTTTGGGAAGTCCTTGCCCATCATGATAACGCCACCGCGAGGACCACGCAGAGTCTTGTGGGTAGTGGAGGTCACGATGTGGGCATATTTCACGGGGTTATCCAGTTCACCGGCTGCAATCAGTCCGGCAGGATGAGCCATGTCAATCATCAGGATGGCACCTATCTTGTCCGCGATTTCGCGCATGCGCTTGTAGTCCCATTCGCGAGAATAAGCAGAACCGCCGCCGATAATCATTTTGGGTTTCTCGCGCAGGGCAACTTCTTCCATCTGGTCATAGTCCACACGTCCGGTTTCCTGGTTCAGATTGTATTCGCAGGGAGTATAGATAATACCGGAAGTGTTGACCAGTGAACCATGGGAGAGGTGACCGCCGTGTGCAAGGTTCAGTCCCATGAATTTGTCGCCCGGATTGAGCACGGCGAGGAATACGGCTGCATTGGCTTGTGCACCGGAGTGCGGCTGTACGTTGGCCCATTCTGCGCCGAAGATCTGTTTCAAGCGGTCGATGGCAATCTGCTCACTCTGGTCCACTACCTCACAACCACCATAGTAACGCTTGCCGGGGTATCCTTCAGCATACTTGTTGGTGAGGCAGGAGCCCATTGCCTGCATAACCTGGTCACTTACAAAGTTCTCTGATGCAATCAGTTCAATGCCTTTGAGCTGACGTTGGTGTTCTTTTTCGATAAGTTCGAAAATTAAATCATCTCTTTTCATTCTGCTTATTAGATAAGTTTGATAAATCTGTGTTCTCTTATTAAGCGCACAAATTTACGGGAAATAAATGAATAAATTGAAAGAAAAGGAAGAAATTTACTGTCAAAAGAACACTCCGAAAGAAAAACTCAGCACATTGTCCCTGCGGTGAAAACGGATTTCGTTTTTCGTGTTTTCGTCTGCAGCGTTGTTGTCGGCCGGAATATCGTATGTCACGTTTTTGGAGATGTTATGCAGCCCCATGTCGTAACGGAAGTCGAAAAAGACGCGTGAGATGGTGACGGATACGCCGACCGTGAAGCTGAGATTGAGCGGACGCAGCCTTTCACGGATATTCACCTGGTCGAAATTCTCGAAGTCGATGTCACTTTTCCTGTCCCATATATAGCGCACTTTGGGTCCTCCAAAGACGGCAAGGCTGTACGGCCCCTCCTTGATGAAGTTATATCCGTAGATGACGGGGATGTCTATACTGTGGATGGACGATGTAATGGAGGCTTCCTCCGGCCGGGCTCCTGATGCGGCGTCTTCGGGCAGAGGTTTCTCGAAGGTGATGTTGCACCGGTTGATGTTGTAGGATATTTCCGGTTGCAGAAAGTGGCGGTCGAAGTTTATCCGCATGAAAAGGGAGCCGAAATAGCCTATCTTATAATTGTTCTGTACCTCGTCAATAGGCACTCCGTTGACGCTGAACTGGGACACAAGGAACAAGGAAGAGGTGAAACCGCCTTTGAAACCGAAATTGACCGGAGTTTCCTTGCGGTGCCCGGAATGCTCTTCGTCGGTAGTACCGGGCACAACCGGAGTCTGTCCCCACATCATGGCGGGGAAGGCCAACAGATATAAACCCATCAAGATTCGTCGCAGTTCCATCTCTTAAAATAAAACCTTTATCGCATTATTACTTCTTTTTCTCCACCGTCCATCCGAACTTGCCTATCTTTTCTCCCAGCTCATAATATCCGCCGTGCACATAGACCAAGGGATTCGTTTCCGCCAGTTCCAGTTTACCGGTTTCAGGGTTCAGATTACGGGTATCGGCACGGACATTTACCACATCCGCTATAAACATGTCGTGCGAACCGAGAGCCATAATCTCCTTTACCCGGCATTCTATGCAAAGCGGTGATTCCTCAATGAGAGGCGCGCTGACTACGGTGCTTTTCCCCGGTGTCAGATGCATTTCCTCGAATTTGTTGTAGTCCTTTCCGGAGCGTACGCCACACCAGTCCGTGGCCCGTGCCATATCTTTCGTGGTGAGGTTGATGACGAATTCCATATTCCGCTTGATGATGTCGTAGGAGTGGCGTTCGGGGCGTACGGAGATGTAGCACATGGGCGGGTTCGTACAAATCGTCCCCGTCCATGCGATAGTCAGAATGTTATATTCCTCCGGAGTGCTTCCGCAGCTCACCAGTACGGCGGGCAGCGGATAAATCATTGTTCCGGGTTTCCAGTCTTCTTTCATATAATCTCAATATCTTCTCTGGTCTGCTCCTTTTCGCAGTAGTGGCATTTGATGACGCAATTGTCCTTATCCACGACATGAAACAACGTAGGCATAGGCTCATTGTTCGTGATGCACTTCGGGTTGGCGCATTTCACGATTCCGCGCAGCTCTTCGGGCAGGCGGACTTCGCGTTTCTCCACCACTTCGTAGTCGCGGATAATGTTCAGTTTTACATTGGGAGCCACCACGGCGATACGGTTTATCTCTTCGTCGCAGAAGAACTTGTCGGCAATCTTGATGATACCTTTCGTGCCCAGCTTCTTGCTCTTGAGGTTGAAGCCGATAGTGATATTGTTGCTCATGTGTTCCAGTCCGAGCAGGGAGACTACGGTAAACAGTCTCTCGGAGGGTATATGGTCTATTACAGTGCCGTTTTCCAGAGCAGCAACCTGCAATTCTTGTTTCTTTTCGCTTAACATCTTGAAATATTTGTTATTAGACGATTCTACTGAATTACTCCTTTACTCTTTTTCACCTCATCCAGCGTGATGCCCAGTACATCGCACAGAATAGCTTCACGGGCATACAGTCCGTTTTGTGCCTGCTGGAAATAGTATGCCTTGGGATTGTCGTCCACATCATAGGCTATTTCGTTGACACGGGGCAACGGATGCAGGATGCGCAGGTTGGGACGGGTATGTTCCAGCATCTTGTTGCGCAGGATGTAGACATTCTTCACCCGCTCGTACTCCATAAGGTCGGTGAAGCGCTCGCGCTGCACACGGGTCATGTAGAGGATGTCGGCATCAGCAATGATTTCTTCCGTAAAGTCCGTATGTTCCACGTACTTGATGTTGTGCTCGCGGCAGTAAATTTTGTATTCTTCGGGCATCCGCAACTCGTCGGGAGCGATGAAGTGGAAAGTGGGGTTGAAGTGGCGCATGGCCATCAGCAGGGAGTGGACGGTACGGCCATACTTCAAGTCGCCGACCAGGAAGATATTCAGATTCTCCAGCGTGCCTTGCGTCTTGTAGATGGAGTAGAGGTCGAGCATGGTTTGTGAGGGATGCTGGTTGGCACCGTCTCCGGCATTCACAATAGGCACGGTGGTGACTTCACTGGCATAGCGTGCGGCCCCTTCGAGGTGGTGGCGCATCACGATGATGTCGGCATAGTTGCTCACCATCTTGATGGTGTCTTTCAGCGTCTCGCCCTTGGATGAGCTGGTGGCCTTTGGGTCGCTGAACCCGATGACACGTGCTCCAAGCCGGTTGGCGGCAGTCTCGAAACTGAGGCGTGTACGGGTGGAAGGCTCGAAAAATAAGGTGGCAACTACTTTCCCGTCCAATATATGCCGGTTGGGATGGGCTTCAAACTCTTTCGCCATCTCAAGCATATAGAGGATTTTTTCCCGGCTATGCTCGGCAATGGTGACTAAACTTCTGTTTTCCATATCGTTGAATTCATTTATACTTTTCGAGAGTGTAAAGTTACGGAAAATATGCGGGCTACGGAAATATGCGGGGAAGTTTTTTGCGAAATATGGGCTGTTTTTTTAACCGTGTGGCTTGTTGTCCGGAATGCCACACTTCATCATCCGGAATGCCACACTTCGACAAAGTAAATGCCGCATTTCGCGAATGTTCAAGTGTGGCATTTGCCTTAGTCAAGTGCGGCGTTTGCCTTGTCGAAGTGTGGCATTCCGGACAGTGAAGTGTGGTATCTCTTTACGCCGTCGCCGTCGTTCTTTTTAACGACAACGTCGTTTTTTTCTCTTCTCTTATTATCTTAATCTCCTCTTACGCGCGCGAGGGCAAGTTTTTATTGTTCCAATCTGTATTATAGCTCATTACGATGTATTTTTCCTTTCCGATTTTTTCTTCAAGTTTTCTAATTGTTTTGCAATCGTTTTGCATTTCACTGAGAGTTTCCATTAAAATAAACGGGCGTTTTTTTTGTGGATGCCGGAAATCTTATCCTGAAAAAGATATAAAAAGCATAGGCACATCCAATATATTTCCGTACCTTTGCCCTATTATTGAACTTTGATTTTAGCAACTGAAACATGATAAGGAAAGTCGTCAAAATCCTATGGATTTTCATCGCACTGATTTCGCTGGTGTGTGTCTTTATATTCTTTTCCATAGCCAAGGGCTGGATAGGCTATATGCCTCCGGTGGAAGACCTGGAAAATCCGAATTACAAATTTGCCACAGAAGTCTTTTCCGAGGACGGAAAAGTATTGGGTACTTATTCCTATAGTAAGGAAAATCGCGTGTTTGTGGGATACAATGATTTGTCGCCCAATATCATCAACGCCTTGATAGCTACGGAAGATGTACGTTTTGCCGAACATTCGGGCATTGATGCCTACGCCCTGACGCGTGCCATAGTGAAGCGCGGTATCCTGATGCAGAAGAATGCCGGCGGTGGCAGTACCATCACCCAGCAGCTTTCCAAACAGCTTTATTCTCCCAGTGCCGACAATGTGATGGAACGTCTGTTCCAGAAGCCCATCGAATGGGTGATTGCCGTAAAGCTGGAACGTTACTATACAAAAGAGGAAATCCTCACCATGTATCTCAACAAGTTCGATTTCCTGAACAATGCGGTAGGCATCAAGACTGCTGCCTTTACTTACTTCGGTTGCGAACCGAAAGATTTGAAGATTGAGGAAGCGGCTACGTTGGTGGGCATGTGCAAGAATCCGTCTCTCTATAATCCGGTGCGCTACAATGAACGTTCCCGCGGACGGCGCAATGTGGTGCTCGACCAGATGCGGAAAGCGGGATATATTACGGAAGCCGAGCGCGACTCCCTCCAGGCGTTGCCTCTGAAACTGAAGTACAACCGTGTGGACCACAAGGAAGGGTTGGCCACTTATTTCCGCGAATACCTGCGCGGCGTGCTCACCGCCAAGAAGCCCGACAAGGCCAACTACCGCGGTTGGCAGATGCAGAAATACTACGAGGATTCACTTGATTGGGAGAACAATCCGCTCTTTGGATGGTGCGAAAAGAACACCAAGAAAGACGGTACCAAATACAACCTCTACACCGACGGGCTGAAAATCTATACCACGCTCGACTCGCGTATGCAGCAGTATGCCGAGGATGCCGTGACAGAGCATCTGAAGGAACTGCAAGGTTACTTCTTCAAGGAAAAGAAAGGGGCCAAGAAAGCTCCCTACACCTTCCGTCTGACCCAGGAGCAGGTGGACGAGATTCTGGGACGTGCCATGAGGTTGTCCGACCGCTACCGCATTATGAAGAAAGCCGGAGCCACCGAAGCTGAAATAAAGAAAGCCTTCGATACCCCGGAGGAGATGTCCGTATTCAGTTGGGAAGGGGAGAAAGACACCATTATGACCCCGATGGATTCCATCCGTTACTACAAGTTCTTCCTTCGTGCCGGTTTCATGTCCATGGACCCGCGCAGCGGACATGTCAAGGCATACGTAGGCGGACCGAACTACCATTACTTCCAGTACGATATGGCCATGGTGGGACGCCGCCAGGTAGGTTCTACCATCAAGCCTTTCCTTTATACATTGGCTATGGAGAACGGTTTTTCTCCCTGCGACGAAGTGCGCCACGTGGAATACACGCTGATTGATGAAAACGGAAAACCGTGGACGCCGCGTAATGCCAACAAAAAGCTGATTGGTGACATGGTGACTGTGAAGTGGGGGCTGGCAAACTCGGACAACTGGATTACGGCCTATCTCATGAGCAAGCTGAATCCCTATAATCTGAAACGTCTTATACATACTTTCGGTGTCCGCAACCGTGATATAGTACCTTCCGTTTCACTCTGTCTGGGCCCGTGCGAGATTTCCGTCGGCGAGATGGTAAGTGCCTATACCGCATTCCCCAACAAGGGTATCCGGGTAGCTCCGCTGTTCGTGACCCGCATCGAGGACAACGACGGAAACGTGCTGGCAACCTTTGCTCCCGAAATGCAGGAAGTCATCAGCGTATCCAGCGCTTACAAGATGCTGGTCATGCTGCGTGCCGTTGTCAACGAAGGTACCGGAGGCCGTGTGCGCCGTCTGGGTGTGAAAGCCGACATGGGCGGCAAGACCGGAACGACGAACTACAATGCCGACGGCTGGTTTATGGGCTTCACGCCTTCGCTTGTGTCCGGTTGCTGGGTGGGCGGTGAGGACCGCGACATCCACTTCGATACGATGCTTCACGGACAAGGTGCTTCCATGGCATTGCCTATCTGGACCAAATACATGGTGAAAGTGCTCGGTGACAAATCTCTGGGATATGATGAAAATGAAACATTCCAGTTGCCCGAAGGCTATGACCCGTGCAAGGATGATGTGAATCTGGAAGGAGACACCCATATAGAAGAACCGATAGAGGGACTCGACGAACTGTTTAATTAGTTGAAAGGTGAAAATTGAAAGTGGAAAGGTAAACTTTCAATTTTCACCTTTTCCCCTTTCACCTTAAAAAAATGGATTATACGATTAGTATTGGGAGCAACGAACAGCGGAGGGAGAACATGGAACTGGCTCGCAGACGCTTGACGGAACTTTTTTCGGGAATACGTTTCTCGGAAGAGGAGGAGACGGTACCTTTGTTCTTTCACCGTCCGAATCTGTTCTCCAATCAGGTGGCATGCTTTGCTTCCGATAATCCGGTAGAGGAAGTCACCGCCTGCCTGAAAGCCATCGAACGGGAAGCCGGAAGGAAGCCCGAGGAGAAGGAGCAGGAAATTGTACGGCTGGATATAGACTTGTTGTCTTGTGACGGGACTGTCTATAAGCCAAAAGATTTGAAACGTGATTATATCCTGCGAGGATTGAAACAACTGTTATAATAATAAAGAATATAAGGAGATGTGTCGATAGTATATGAACACTTTCGGATACACTCTCATTTTAAAAAACGAAGATTGAAAATGAAATTTTTAGGAATCATACCTGCCCGTTACGCATCTACGCGTTTTCCAGCCAAACCATTGGCGGTGTTAGATGGAAAAACCGTGATACAGCGAGTATACGAGCAAGTGGCAGGAATCTTGGACGATGCATACGTGGCTACGGACGATGAGCGTATTGAAGCCGCAGTAAAAGCATTCGGAGGAAAGGTGGTAATGACTTCCACCGAACATAAAAGCGGCACCGACCGCTGTCAGGAAGCTTGTACAAAAATAGGAGGACAGTTTGATGTCGTGGTGAATATCCAGGGGGATGAGCCTTTCATCCAGCCTTCGCAGTTACAAGCCGTCAAAGCATGTTTCGACGATCCGGCCACCCAGATAGCCACTCTGGTGAAACCCTTTACGGTAGATAATGGTTTCGAGGCACTGGAAAATGTGAACTCTCCGAAGGTTGTGCTCAACAAAAACAGGAATGCCCTCTATTTTAGCCGTTCCATCATTCCCTACCAGCGTAATGCGGCGAAGGAAGACTGGCTGAAGAACCATACGTATTATAAGCATATCGGCCTTTATGCCTATCGCGTAGAGGTACTGAAAGAGATAACCGCCCTTCCGCAGTCATCCCTCGAGATTGCCGAATCATTGGAACAGCTTCGTTGGTTGGAAAACGGATACACTATCAAAGCAGGTATCACGGATGTAGAAACTATCGGCATAGATACTCCTCAAGATTTGGAACGGGCAGAAGAATTTCTTAAAAGCCATGGGCTGTAAACTAGAAAGCCCATGCTGAACCGAAGTGACCAACCCCGGATTCTTGAACCGGAACAACTGGTGGTGCAAAGGCCGGAACGTATCAAGTTGCCTAATGGCGTGCCATTGAGCGTGCTCAATGCCGGTGACAATGAAGTGACACGTATCGATCTCCTCATGGCAGGCGGCCGATGGCAACAGAAACAGCCCTTGCAGGCGTTGTTTACGAACCGCATGCTTCGCGAGGGCACCCGACGCTACGATGCCGCCCGGATAGCGGAAAAGCTGGACTATTACGGAGCCTGGCTGGAATTGTCCAGTGCATCCGAGTATGCCTATGTCACCCTTTATTCTCTGAATAAATACCTTCCCCAAACGCTTGACATATTGGAGTCTATCGTCAAAGAGCCGGTATTTCCCGAGAAAGAGCTGGGAGTGATTGTAGACAACAATATCCAGCAGTTTCTTGTCAACTCTTCCAAGGTGGACTTTCTGGCGCACCGCGGATTGGTGAAGGCTCTGTACGGCGGGCAGCATCCCGGTGGACGTCTGGTGCAGGAAGAGGATTATCGGCGCATCACTCCTGCGGTGCTACGCGAGTTTTATGACCGTTACTATCATTCCAATAATTGCAGCATCTATCTCTCGGGTAAGGTAACCGGTGATTGCATCCACAGGATAGAGTCCTTGTTTGGCTGCGAGGCTTTCGGTACGGATTTCCGCAAACCGGAGAAGACAGAATTCCATCCGGTTACCACCTCCGGAAAACGTATCTTCATAGAACGTCCGGACGCCCTGCAAAGTGCCGTCCGTATGGGCATGCTTTCCCTGGACCGTAATCATCCGGACTACTTGAAGGCCCGCGTACTGGTCACACTGTTCGGGGGTTATTTTGGCAGTCGCCTGATGTCCAATATCCGGGAAGATAAAGGATACACATACGGTATCTCCGCAGCCATCATGCCCTATCCGGGGCAGGGAGTGTTGGCGGTCAGTGCCGAAGCCGCCAACGAATTTGTGGAGCCTCTTATCGGTGAGGTTTATCATGAAATAGACCGCCTTCAGAACGAGCTGGCTTCCGATGGAGAGCTTTCCATGGTGAAGAACTATATGTTGGGAGACATGTGCCGTAGTTATGAATCTGCATTCTCGTTGGCAGATGCCTGGATTTTTGTGCAGGTATCGGGCTTGCAGGATACCTACTTTGCCGAAGCACTGGATGCTGTCAAGGAGGTTACTCCACAAGAAATCCGTGAACTTGCAGGGCGGCATTTATGCAAAGAGAAATTAAAAGAAATAGTGTGCGGCAAAAAAATGTCATAAAAAGCGGGAGTTATCGCATCATTTTACCGGATAAATCCTACCTTTGTCAATTATCAACTATCAATTATCAATTAATGAAATATCTATATACTGCACTCATTCTGGCTTTCTTATGCCAAGGTGGAGCCACTGCCCAGGAAAAAAAAAGCGGCTTTTTCGATAAAGTGAAAAGTACATTCTCTTCGGAGATAAAGATAGGTACCTATACGTTCAAAGATAACGGGGCCGTCTATACCGGTGAAATAAAAGGCCGCAAGCCCAATGGAAAGGGGAAGACCGTTTTCAAGAACGGCGACGTCTACGAGGGTGAGTATGTGAAGGGCAAGCGTGAAGGCTACGGTACATATATGTTTCCCGACGGTGAAAAGTATGAGGGGCAATGGTTTCAAGACCAGCAGCATGGCAGGGGTATCTACTATTTTATGAATAACAACCGTTATGACGGCATGTGGTTTCAGGATTACCAGCACGGTAAAGGAACCATGTACTATTACAATGGTGATATTTATGAGGGCGACTGGGTGAATGATAAACGCGAAGGCCAAGGAACGTATACCTGGAAGAACGGTTCCAAGTATGTAGGCTCGTGGAAGAATGACAAGAAAGACGGCAAAGGAACACTGACCTGGAATGACGGTTCCAAATATGACGGGGAGTGGAAAAATGATGTCCGGGACGGTAAAGGAACTTTTGAATATGCCAACGGCGACAAATATGTAGGTGACTGGAAGGACGACATGCAGCATGGCAAAGGTATTTACTTTTTCCATACCGGCGACCGTTACGAAGGTTCTTATGTTCAAGGTGAACGTACCGGAGAGGGCATTTATTACCATGCCAGCGGCAACAAGTATGTGGGCAGCTTCAAGGATGGAAAGCAGGAAGGCCACGGCACATTTACGTGGGCAAGCGGCGCCGTTTACGAAGGTAATTGGAAAGATAACCAACGTGACGGATACGGTACTTACAAATGGAATGTAGGTGACTCTTACGAAGGTGAATGGAAAGACAATAAGTTCAACGGCCAAGGTACCCTGATTCAGACCGATGGAACCAAATATAAAGGCGGTTTTGTGAACGGTATGGAAGAAGGTAGCGGTATCCAGGAGGACAAGAACGGAAACCGTTATGAAGGCTTCTTCAAACAAGGCAAGAAACACGGTCCGTTTGTAGAAACAGACAAGAACGGAAAGGTGATACGAAAAGGAACCTACAAGATGGGAAGGCTGGAGAATTAGAATTAAAAATTAAAAATTAAAAATTAAAGGCTGCGCGGTTCTGAAGTGAACATTGCGCAGCCTTTAATTTTTAATTTTTAATTTCTAACCGCGGAGCGGTTAGATAATGTATTGTGAACTGATTGATTCATTGTTCATCACCCGCTTGATGGTTTCGGCGAACATATCGGCAATGCTCAACTGTTTAACCTTGTCACATTTTTTAGAGTAGGGGATACTATCAGTAAATACCATTTCCGTTAGTGCGGATTCTTGTACACGGAAAGAAGCAGGGTCGGACATTACGCAGTGGCTAGCAATGGCACGGACAGATTTGGCTCCTGCTTCCAGCATGATGTTGGCAGCCTTGGTAATGGTTCCTGCTGTATCTACAATATCGTCTACCAATACTACATTCTTGTCTTTTACATCACCGATGATTTGCATGGTGGCAACCACGTTTGCTTTTTCGCGTGTCTTGTTGCACAATACCAGAGGTACACCGAGGTATTTGGAGAATGTGCTGGCGCGTTTTGAACCGCCGACATCCGGGGTGGCGATTACCAAGTCTTCCAGTTTCAAGGATTCAATATAGGGGAGGAATACTGCTGATGCATACAAATGATCCACCGGAATATTGAAGAAACCTTGAATCTGGTCTGCATGAAGGTCCATCGTAATCAGACGGTCGATACCTGCAACAGAGAGCAGGTCGGCCACCAGCTTAGCGCCGATGGAAACACGGGGTTTGTCTTTTCTGTCCTGACGTGCCCAACCGAAGTAAGGGATAACGGCTACAACGCTTTTTGCCGATGCTCTTTTAGCAGCATCAACCATCAGCAGAAGTTCCATCAAGTTGTCAGAATTAGGGAAGGTTGATTGAACCAGGAATACATGCGAGCCACGGATAGATTCCTCATAAGAGACTGCAAACTCACCATCTGCAAAATGGGTGATGTTCATCTTTCCCAGAGGGCAATCAAGACTAGCGCAGATTTTCTCTGCAAGGTATCTCGAATTTGTTCCGGAGAATACCATAAAGGGTGCTTTTTCGCTCATTTGTGTAATAGATGTTACCTATTTGTTAATTTGCATGCAAAGGTAGGAATTTCCCGTTACATAAAACAAGAGTTATTGTATAAAAATTATTTTTCTTTCCCGGATTTATTCGTAGCTTTGCTTTATGAAACGACTTTCTTTTATATGGTTTGCGGGGTTGTTGTGCCTTTGTACAACAATGGTTTCGTGTGTGGGAACGGCACCCATGAAGGAAGTACGCCTTATCGACTCTCTAAACCAGGTGGCTTATGCTTATCGTTATAAAAACCTGGATTCATCCTGCCATGCGGCATCAAGGGCCTACCGTGAAGTCAGCCTCTATAAACAAGGAAAAGCGGAAGCATCCAATAATCTGGGCTTTTGTGCTTTTATGCGTATGGATTTTGAGCAGGCCGAAAAATTTCATACGGATGTCTATGATCTGACCAAGAATGAGCTGGAACTCCTTATTGCTGACATCGGCTTGATGAAGATTTATCAGCGGACGGCGTTGAACAAGGAGTTCTACGATTATCGCAATAGTGCCTTGCACCGTATGAAAAGAATAGCGGAGGATGACAATCTGTTTGTGGACCAACACGAGCAAATGCGTTTGAATTATGCCCGTTCGGAATTTTATATTGTATCTGCTGTGTATTATTATTATTTGCAACAGCGTCCGGAAGCTGTAGCCTCTATTAATGAAGTTACTAAAAAACAAGAGTTGCTGGCAGATACCAATCAGCTGTTGTATTATCACTACATCAAAGGTTCTGCTGCCTTATGCGAGGGTGAGACACCGGATGAGCGAAGACTGAGAGAATTTGATGAGCTCTATACCGCATGGCAGTTGGCTTCGCGCAAGGGCTATCTTTACTTTGAGGGCAATGGAGTGCAGGGACTTGCCAACTTGATGGCTTCACCGGATAATTACGCATTTTTTCAAGACCGCCGCTCCCATGCCTTGACACGTTTTGGAGTACCGGTAGATTCGCTGCTTCCCATGCGTCTGGGGCAGTTGGCATTGCAAAAATTCAGCCAATACAAGGATTTGTATCAGATAGCAGGTGCATATGTATCTATCGGCAAATACCTGAATGCCCACAGTCACTATACAGAAGCTCTTGACACGCTAAAACTTGCTCTGGAATGTGTAAATGACCATCACCGCCTTTTCTATGACTGCCACGATAGTTTGGACTGGCTGAAAGCATTTGACCGTCGAGATACGATTTGTGCGGAGAAGGCATGGATGGAGCAGAAACTGAAAACCGTACCCGAGTGGATTTCACGTATTCGTGAACAGTTGAGCGTTTCGTATGCAGGACTCGGGATGAAAGAAAAATCAGACTATAACCGCAATATTTACCTGGATATCCTTGAAGATACACGCCAGGATAAAGAGCTGGAAAGCCGCTATCAAGCATTGGAAAAGGAGGCGGGGCAGCTCAACGTCGTGTTGTCACTGGTCATTGTGGGCTTCGTGCTTGTATCCCTCTTTTTCTGGTTTTTCAACAAGCGTTCCAAAGACCGGAACAGAGTGCATCTCCGCCGTCTGCAGCTGATGCTGGATATCTGTCAGAAGATAACGGCATCCATTCCGGCAGATGCACAGACTGAGGAGGAAATCATCGACTCTATCCGGACGGCTGTCTGCCCGGAATTGGAAAAGCTGTTTGGAGTGAAGGACATCCGCATAGACAACGGGCAATTAGTGTTCCCGCGTCGGATGAGCAAGGATGAGCAGGCGATGGTACGGGTGATAACCCCCTATATCCAATGGGCAATCGACAACGGCATGACGTCCATCTCCCTTGGGGATGAGCGCCGCAGACTGGAAAAGCAACGCTACATTTACGAGCAGCACATCGCGGGGAACAAACGGCAAAATCTGATAAAGAAAGCATGTATGGCTATTGTCAACGGGATTCATCCGTACATAGACCGTATCATCAACGAAGTGCAGAAACTGACTCAAAAAGGATTCATCAAAGAGGAACGGATAAAGGAGGAGAAATACCAGTATATCGACGAGTTGGTTACTACCATCAACGAATACAATGATATTCTTGCCCTTTGGATAAAGATGAAGCAAGGAAGCCTTAGCCTGAACATAGAGACGTTCGAATTGAATGAACTTTTCGAGCTGCTCAGGAAAGGAAGCCGTACATTCGAGATGAAGAGACAGTCGTTGGAGGTGCAGCCTACGGATATCCGGGTGAAGGCAGACAAAGCCCTTACATTGTTTATGATAAATACACTGGCAGAGAATGCCCGTAAATATACCCCTCAGGGCGGTATGGTGAAAGTATATGCACGGCAGGAGGAGGATTACGTGGAAATCTCGGTAGAGGATAATGGTTGTGGATTGTCACCGGAAGATGTAGCTCGCATCGTGGGAGAAAAAGTATATGACTCAAAAGCCATCGGTATGAGTGACGCTCCCGACAAGGAGGAATTGAGGAAGAACAAAGGAAGTGGCTTTGGACTGATGAACTGTAAGGGCATCATTGAAAAATATCGCAAGACGAATGATTTGTTCAAGGTCTGTCTGTTCAATGTGGAGAGCGGGCTGGGAAAAGGCAGCCGTTTTTATTTCCGTCTGCCTGCCGGTATCCGTAAGTCTGTGTCGGTGTTGCTCGTCGTGTTGTTTTTGTGCATGTCATCCTGCCGGCATGCTGTGGAACAGACTGCTTCCGGAGAGGTGTTGCCGGATTCTTTGGCACTGCTTGCACAGAATGAATACGAAGCTTTGCTGGACGAAGCCTCCGATTATGCCAATGAAGCTTATTACTGCAATGTGGACGGAGAATACGAACTGGCTTTACAATACATAGATTCGGCAATGTATTGCCTGAACGAACATTACAAGCAATACGCCCATCCTATACATCGCTATATGACGCTGACCGGAGACGGGACGCCTGCGGAACTGGATTGGTGGAACCAGATGTTCAATTCGGATTTCCATGTAATTCTGGATATCAGGAATGAAGCGGCAGTCTCATTTCTTGCATTGAAGCAATGGGATGACTATAGTTATAATAATGCTGCCTACACCACCTTGTACAAACTGTTGGGAGAAGACCAATCCTTGGAAGAATATTGCCGGCAGCTGGAGCGTTCCACCAACAACAAGATGGTGGGCATTTTGCTGGCGGTGATTTTGCTGTTCGTATTGCTGTTGGGATATTACATACTCTACTTCCGTAAACGTCTGGTGAACCGCTGGAATCTGGAGCAAGTACTGGAAATTAATGGAAAGGTGTTCAATGCCTCCTTGTTGCCGGTTTCGGATATGGAGGAAATGTTGCAGCGTGAGGAGGATACATTGAAGGAAATCCCGCGGCAGATTGTAGGTTCCGCTTTTGATGCAGTGAACGAACTTTTGAGTATCGACCGGTTAAGCATAGCTGTATACAACGAGACTACACATAAGCTGGAATACACTTCCAATCCAGTGGAAGATACCGCCGTGGACGAGTTGCCTATCTGGAGGAAATATATGGAGAATTGCTTTGAGCAGCAAGAGTACATATCGGAAAAGGGTATACAAACATTGCCGCTTGTTGTGGATGCGGGAAATATGTGTCGTTGCATAGGTGTGCTGTGTCTGGAACGCAGGGAAGGTACGGAGCAGGAGACCGACCATTTGCTTTTGGAACTGATAGCCCGTTATGTCTCCATTGTAATCTTCAATGCAGTGGTTAAGTTGGCTACGAAATACCGGGACATCGAAGTGGCTCAAGATGAAGCCCGGCGAGCTTCCTGGGAAGACAGTTTGCTGCATGTACAGAACATGGTGCTGGATAATTGTCTTTCGACCATCAAGCATGAAACAATTTATTATCCGAACAAGATAAAGCAGCTGATAGGGAAACTGCGGTCCGGCAAACAGACAGAAGCGGAGGAGCGGGAAACGGTGGTTGCCATCAGCGAATTGATAGAGTATTACAAAGGTATCTTTACGACACTCAGTTCATGCGCTTCCCGCCAGTTGGAAGAGGTGACTTTCAGGCGTGCGACAATATCTGTGCCGGAACTTATGGCTACTGCCGGGAAATATTTCCGCAAAGTGTATAAGGGAAACAAGGCGCATATTGATTTTAAGATACAACCGTTGGAAGGACGGATTACCGGTGACTGGAACCAGTTGCGTTTCCTGCTTGAAAACCTGATAGACGAGGCTTGCTCCGTAACTCTGGATGGAGCTGTCTGTCTGTCGGCCCGGGAAGATGGGGAATTTATACGTTTTCTGTTTACAGATATGCGCAGGGAAAAGACCCGTGAAGAATTGAACCAATTGTTCTATCCCGACTTGTCCCGCATGACGGCCGGTGAGAAAGGAGAACTGTATGGTACGGAATATCTGGTGTGCAAGCAGATTATCCGCGACCATGACGAGTTTGCCGGACGCCGGGGATGCCGTATCAATGCCGAACCGGGAAAGGAAGGAGGTTTTACAATATATTTTACGCTACCGAAAAAATGAAATATGGAAGACAAAAAATTTAAAGTAATCATCGTTGAAGATGTCAAGTTGGAGCTGAAAGGGACGGAAGAGATTTTCCGCCATGAAATTCCCAATGCGGAGGTAATAGGTACTGCTATGACTGAGCAGGAGTTCTGGACATTGATTGAAGCCGGCGTGCCGGATCTTGTTCTGCTGGACTTGGGACTGGGAGGTTCGACCACAATCGGGGTGGACATCTGCCGGAATATCTTCAAGCGTTATCCGGGAGTACATGTGCTGATATTCACGGGAGAAATATTGAATGAGAAGTTATGGGTGGACGTACTTGAAGCCGGTGCCGACGGCATTATCCTGAAAACCGGAGAGTTGCTGACCAAAACCGATGTGCAGGCAGTGATGGCCGGCAAGAAGCTGGTCTTTAACTATCCGATACTGGAGAAGATAGTGGAACGCTTCAAGAAATCTGTCCTGAATGATGCAAAACGTCAGGAAGCAATCATAAGCTATGATATTGATGAGTATGACGAGCGTTTCCTCCGTCATTTGGCACTGGGCTATACCAAAGAAATGATTGCCAATCTTAGGGGAATGCCTTTTGGAGTCAAGTCGCTGGAGAAACGGCAGAATGACTTGGTCGGCCGTCTTTTCCCGCCTAGTGAACGGGTGGGGGTGAATGCCACTCGTCTGGTGGTGCGTGCATTGGAACTTCGAATCTTGAATATAGACAATCTGGAAGCCGACGATGAGTAAACTCCGAATGCCACATCCCGCTACGATGTTCTTCCTGCTGACGCTGGCAGTCATCCTCCTTTCATGGATATTCGATGTCTATGGCCTGAGCGTGCTGCAACCGCAGACTGGAGAAGAAATACGGGTGCAGAGCCTGCTGAGTCCGGAGGGCATACGCTGGCTGCTGCGCCATGTCATAACCAATTTTACGGGATTCGCTCCGTTAGGGCTGGTGATTGTGGCTATGTTCGGAATAGGGGTGGCACAGCATTCGGGTTTCATCGATGCATGTATTCGCAGGGGGGTACGACGTCCACGTGATCCTTGGCGCATTATTCTGCTGGTCATTGTCTTAGGACTGTTGTCCAATATAGTGGGAGATGCAGGATATATCATTCTGTTGCCGATAGCTGCAACTTTGTTCCAGTCTGTCGGTCTGCACCCCATTGGAGGTATAATTACAGCTTATGTTTCAGTCTCTTGTGGCTATAGCGCTAATGTGTTTTTGAGTACATTAGACCCCATGATTGCCTCTGTAACGCAAGAAGCGGCTGATAGGATGAATATTGCTCCGGGGCAGACTGGACCGCTGTGCAATTATTATTTTCTCTTTGTTTCCACGTTCCTGCTTGCATTCATCATTTATCATATTACCCGCAGGAGCTTGTTGCCACGTTTGGGAGAGTACGCAGGGGATATTCATTTTAATGGTTACAAGCAATTGTCACGCAAGGAACGGAGAGCTATGTTGGGAGCTGTATTTGCAGGCTTGCTGTATATTGCCATTATTCTGTGGGCTACATTCTCTTCATGGGGGATATTGCGGAGTGTCAATGGTGGGTTGATTCGTTCTCCGTTTATAGTTGGTATTCTGTTTTTGCTTTCGTTTGGAATAGGTTTGATGGGGATGGTCTATGGTTTTGCCTCCGGCCGATACCGTACGGACGGTGATGTGATAGAAGGACTTACGCAGCCGATGAAACTGCTGGGCGTTTATTTTGTGATAGCTTTCTTTGCCTCACAGATGTTTGCTTGTTTTGAATATTCCCACTTGGACAAGTGCATTGCCATTTTAGGCGCTAATCTGCTGTCCTCCGCCTCTTTGAGTAGTTTATGGATATTGATTCTCTTCATTCTTTTTACGGCACTGGTCAATCTCTTTATGGTATCTGCCACAGCTAAATGGGCTTTTATGTCTTTCATTTTTGTTCCGGTATTGGCAAGTATGGGCATTTCGCCGGATATGACCCAATGTGCGTTTCGTATAGGTGACAGTGCAACAAATGCCATAACACCTTTTATGTTCTACATGCCACTTGTCTTGACCTATATGCAGCAATATGATAGGCAATCCACTTATGGTTCACTGCTGAAGTATACTTGGAGATATTCTTTAGTCATTCTATTGGCATGGACCACCTTATTTGTACTTTGGTACATCAGCGGTTTGCCATTAGGACTGTAATGTCATAACCGATGAACAGCCCGCTTTCGATAACCCCGGTAATGGCTTTCAGTTTCTGTTCCAAATCAGGAACAATGTTGCTGAGATGAATGTCAAGAATGAAATTACCGTTTTCGGTAAATACCGGACCGTCTTTTCCTTCTGCAAGACGTAGGCTGATTTTTGAAGCTCCCAATAAGCGTATCTCGTTTTCCACATGGGAGAGAGCATGTGGAAACACTTCCACCGGTATGGGGTATTTGCTCCCCAGTTTGCTGACAAGCTTGCTCTCATCGACAATGATGTAAGTCTTACCACTGCTTTTAATGAGAAGTTTCTCCTTAAACATGGCTCCACCACGTCCTTTGATGAGGTTATTATGCGGATCCACTTCGTCTGCACCGTCGAATGTCCAATCCGGACGCTTATTCCACAGAGTAGTTTGCGGCAGGCCAAGCTGTATACATGTCATCGAAATTTCGGCAGATGCCGGAATGATTTCTATATGCAAAGATTCTTGTTTAACTCGTTGAGCTAATGCAAACAAAGTGAGATAAACGGTAGAGCCGGAGCCTGCTCCTATGACATCACCGTCTTTGGCCAGTCCGGCAATCTCCTGGGCTACCAATTCCTTACTCGCCTTATTGCTGATTTTATTTGACCATTGCAATTCTTGTATCAACTGATTTTCCCATTCCATCTCTTTAAAATTTAGTTGTTATTACTCTTTCATTCATTTTCGGGTCAATGCTACTTTTCCTACTTGAATATTCCTCCATATTTTTACTTTTTATAATTAGTAACATTGATAATTTGCAAAATGTTTTAATACATCTGTATATAAATACCGTGTATCTTATTTGTAAAGGTAACTAATCATTACTTTTTATGTAGCAAATGAGCCTTTTATACATAGGTAACGAAAAAAGGTGATACAAAAATTTGCAATATTCGTAAAAAAGCGTACCTTTGCACCGCAATTAAGGCTGGTTCCGTAGCTCAGCTGGATAGAGCAACGCCCTTCTAAGGCGTGGGTCTTGCGTTCGAATCGCAACGGAATCACATAAGGCGGTTACTTGGGTAGCTGCCTTTTTTTTTGTATATCAGATACTTATGTGATAAAATATTGGAATATAGATGTTTAAATCACGTATCTGTTAACTTTTATTAGTGCACAATCATGCAGGATAATGCACGCAAATGCACTACTTTTGATACCAATAATATACCAAAGGTATCAAATGATACCAAAAACGTGATACCGATGTCCGGTTGCATAAGATACCAACTTAAAATTAAAAAGTATGAAGTACCCAACAATGAGGTTTGTGTTCGACAGAAAGCATGTCGCCACAAAAAACAAAAAAGGTCTCGTCCAGATTGAAGTGACATCGGAAGGTAGACGAAAATGGATAGGGACATCTGTAAAACTGTACTCGGACCAATGGCATGAAAAAAGGAAAGTAGTCAACTCGTTAAACTCCATCCAGCTTAATGCAATCTTAGATGGCATGATGGCAAAGCTGAATGAGTTTATCCTTGACCTTGTGCGAAACAACCAGCAGTTCGACTTTGAGAAGCTGAATGCGTTTTTGGAAAAGTCAACACGCTCAGATTCGTTTATTGAATTTGTTCGCAAAAGAATAGAGGACAGAACAGACCTTGAAGAGAGCACACGTAAACAGCATAGAACTTTGCTGCAATCGCTTGAAAAGTTCGGTAAGATAAATTATATGGATGACCTAACGAAAGCCAATATAACGCTTTACGATGAGTTCCTTCACCAACAAGGAATAAGCCAGCCAACTATTTATAATTATCACAAACGCTTAAAACGGTATTTGCATGAGGCTATGAAGTTCGGAATGCTGGATGCAGATCCTTATATAGGACTTCATTTTGAACGAGGAAAATTTGAGAAACGAAAGTACCTAACAGAAAATGAGCTGGAAATAATTCGGTCATGTAAAATTAATGTTCAGGCAATAGCTCGGGTGCGCGATTTGTTCCTATTCCAGTGCTACACTGGACTTGCTTATGCTGATTTTGAAAAATTCGACTTTGAAAAGGATGTTGAGGAACGGAACGGGAAATACATCGTAGCTGACAGGAGAAAGAAAACCAATGAGGACTACAAGATAGTTCTTCTTACTCCAGCGATTGAAATACTAAAGAAGTATGATTATAAGCTGCCTATAATCAGCAATCAGAAATACAATGTCTCGCTTAAAGTCGTAGCTCAATACGCCGGAATAGATAAGAACATAACTACCCACATGGGAAGGCATACTTTTGCGGTTTTCGCCCTAAACAACGGTGTGCCTATCGAAGTTGTGGCAAAGATGCTTGGCCATACAAATATTCGTACTACACAGATTTATGCGAAGGTACTTAATTCAGAGGTAGAAAGGGGATTTGATTTATTGGAAAGCAAAATCAAGAAATAGTCATTTGACTTAAACAACTCAGTGGGTTAAATTCAACCCAAAACAAGCGAAACAACCCACTGGGTTATGTGACTATTGTTGTTCCATGAATTCCTTCAATCTGTACAGCCTGTCAATAGCCGGATTGTAGAACGGGTCCGGATAGTGCTGGTTGATGTCGCAGATGTTGGCGTGGACGTACATGGACGTATCGATGATGTGTTCCGATTCGCTTAATGTCACTTCCTTGGGAAGCGGGGCCGTCAAAGCCCAATGGACGATAGCTTTCACGCTTTCCTCGTCGTATGAGTATTTACTTTCCTGTGCCATGGTTTGGTATTTTTGCGGCAAAGGTAATGATTATACCGAATACTTTTCTCCTCAACTCGTGCATAATAAGAAAAAAATCGCTATCTTTGTGAAAAAGAAAATGTTAACAAAAATGGTTGCACTACTTTGTATATTATTATTCATCCTGGCAATTACCGGGATAATATGCCTAATAGGTAAGATAAATGGATGGCATTCACCAATAGCAGACAAAATGTGAGGCTGCCTGGCTATTATAAGTCAGCTTCCGCAGATGTTGGCGTGGACGTACATGGACGTATCGATGATGTGTTCCGATTCGCTTAATGTCACTTCCTTGGGAAGCGGGGCCGTCAAAGCCCAATGGACGATAGCTTTCACGCTTTCCTCGTCGTATGAGTATTTACTTTCCTGTGCCATTATTTTTCTTAGAATCTTTTTGATGATATAAAGGTATACTTTTTAAACCGTCAATGTGTTCATATAAGTCGTTTTCTATATGTTCACAATGCATGGGGTCAAGGACAAAATCTATACCTTCTCTTCTTGCCAATTTAGCTGCAGGGACGAAATCCGAATCTCCAGATATAAGCACTATTTTATCAACAAATCCTTTTAAAGCTAAAGATGCGATGTCTACACCTATCTTCATGTCTATCCCCTTTTGTCTTAGTTCATAATATACATCCGTGTCCTGTATATCATCTAAAGATATCTCTTTTTTCAGAAGTTTCTTCATAGCATTATCATAGAACATCCAGCGTTTGCTTTCTTTAATGTGTCCTAATCTCAATGCTAATTTTCTTTTCTTTTTTAACTCATTTATTAACTCATTCCTGTATAGTGCTTCTTCTGTTTTTGAGAAATCAATACATTTATTAGATATAGGATTGTGTACTTTTTTACTAAAAGGAACGCAGTCATAATAAAAAATGCGATAAAGATAGTTGTTCTTGCCTACATGAGAGTGAGATATAGTATATAAATCGTTAGCTATCGTTGATGCAGTTTTATTACCAGGTTTATTATACATAGCGTTATAACGTTTTATAAAATAACCACCATCTATTAAAATAGCTACTCTAATGGGAGTTTCTGTATACGAAGTGTTAGGACGATTTTTCATAATATATAAAATAAAAAAGGCCTTTGGTTGGGCATGTCCATTATCAAGAGGGGGACAAGCGTAAGCCAAAGGCGTAATCATTTGCTGCAAATATATATTTTCTTCATATTTACACAAAAGAAAAAGAAGAAAAACAGTATTTTTTTATCAATAATTAGCCAAAATTGCAATTCCCACATTGCAAAATCAGCATTTATTGCATGTTTTTGAGTCGTTTTATAGACAAATTATGGAATATGTACTGTCTTGTATCCCCATATATGAGCTCTTCCTAAACTAAAGATTTTTGGGGAAAATGGCGAATCCCCTATAAAGAAGTGTCCCCACCGGCATAGATACCGGAACCCGACTGACTACGGGTTACACTCCTTCATAGAGGATTCATGTTGTTTCTATTGTTTCGGGGACTGCAAATTTAATCAATTCCCCGATAAAAAACAATCAGGATATAAGTTCAAGGGCCTACATCTTTATCTCCAATTCGCTGCCCACCAAATCGAAATACACGTTCTGCAGCTGGTGCAGATATTCAATGGGAATATGGGATAAAGGATATTCGGCACAGTTTATAGATACAAATAGTTTATCGCCATTTGCCCCATCGTCATATAGGTAACGTCCGTATGATAATTCAATACTGCAAGAGAATCCATTGTATTCCTTTGTAAATCCGCTTTTCTGGAGTAATTCTTCTGTCAGTGGGATAGGCTCTACCATAGTAACCGGAACTTCACTGTAGCAAACTCCGTCACCAGCCTTGCATTCCAGATAAAAGGAATTGCGCTTTATGGCTTCCACCTTGCATACTGTTCTGGCAGGAGCCTTTGTATTTACAAACCTAAAATCCTCAGACAGCCTTATATAGTTGCCTAATCTTATTGAGTTTGATTCCATTATAAGTTGATGATAAACAAAATAAAATTCTGGTAATATTCACTTATCTATAATAGTCAGTTTACAATTAAGAGCCTCTGTTATCTTAGACAAGATGTCAATGCTGACATTATACTTGCCATTCTCAATCTTGGTGATGTTTTGATAGCTAACTCCGGCAAGTTCAGCCAGCGCACGGACCGACAACCCGGCTTCATTTCTTTTTTGGGCGAGTAATGCGCCTATCCGTTCACGCTCATTCATTTCCATCCTTCCTTTCTTATATTCTCATCCTCCCACTTGGCATATTCACAGTACCACTGTGCGGCAGGTTTCATAATTTCCTTGATAATCATTTCACGGTCTACATCCTTATCAAGTGTGGCACTATAGTGTAATGTAGCAACCATTGGCTCTTTAATGCCAAAGCTGTTAACAAAAGAAAAATTGTAGGCCAAAGTGCCTTCGGTGAGGAAGGTATTATCTCTATCAAGTATCTCTATCACACTTGCAGAACGTATATGAAGTATCACTATCCGACCAGACAGTATATTATTCTTTTCGTGTTCAGAGCCCTCCACAAATGCAAATTCGGGAAGTATAAGGTTCACAAGTTTCTCCATATTCATCGCCCGTCATGCCGATAGCGCAGCTTTAAATTATTTGCAAAATTATTGTTTATATCTCTTTGATTCGTTTTATAAAGTATGTTTTAAAGCATACTTTTCGCATATTCCGCGCGCCTGTTTATCTTTGTTCGTAATGCGGTGAGCCTGTTACGGGTAAATTCAAGTCCAGAGTGCGTTTTTAATCCCATAGCGTTCAACTTGTCCGCTACCTTGTCAACGTCTTGCGGAGTTGTACAATCACGAAGCAATTCAGCAATGATTCGGTTAGTAGAACTTTCCATCGCTTCCTTTCTTCTCTTTTCCCCGTTCGCTTTACCGCCTTTTGCCTGTCCGGTTGTTGTTCCACCTAAAGAGGTGCATCTGTTTCCAGTTTTGGAAATGAAATAACCGTTTTCCTCAATTTGTTTTTTCTTTACTTCCAATGCTGACTTCGTGCGTTCTTGGATAAGTTCTCGCTCGAGTTCCGCAGCAAAGGAGAAAGCGAACAAAATCATTTCGTCCATCGCTTTTATCATGCCACAATTCAAATCAATGCCCATTTGGACGATTACAAGACGTATTTTACGCGGTTTTAGTTCATCATTGATAAGTTTGTTTAAATCGCTCATAGAACGTCCTAAACGAGAAATTTCGGCTACTATTAGCATATCTCTATCCTCTAGTAATGGAAGTACTTCGGTCCCTAACTTCCGTTTTTTGTAGGTTACTCCTCCAGAGATTCCTTCTTCTGTCACTACTATATCAGCTTTCAAACCGTTTCTGCTTAACCACTCTTTCACAGTTCTATTCTGCTGCTCTAATGTTTGTTTATCCGTGCTGACACGTCCGTATTCAATCACTTTCATATAATTAAATTTTAAGTTAGTAATAGTTTCGCTCGTGGAACTCGCACCACTTGCAAGGCGTTGAACCTTTGGCAGATAATTCGGTTTAGAAACCGTTGTGCCCAGTCAGCTCCTTGCCTACTCCAACAGCTAACCAAATCAAAATGCAAATCATGAACATATTATTTCCTTTTTAATTAAATTGATTCGTTTATTCTTATCTATCGCCTATCCTGAAGCCGTATTACTTCCGGGGCATCACAGCATGAACGCCGGTCGTATTCCAACGTGTGCCTATGCTAACATGTGGCAATATATTTCTATCATAAAATCGCTCTGCATTGTACTATATGCCTTACCCAAGATTTTTCGGGTACTATTGCGTCATTACATTGTACAGTGCTATCATTTCGCAATTTGAAGCCTAAATTCGCATAGTCTTTATTAGCGGATTCTTCATTAATCCTACTTGGGGTTATTTGTTTTCTCGAAACAGTAACCCACAAATTGCAATTAAAATCAAGGCAATATTTCCAAACGAGTTTTTCCCGTACTACAAACCATACCTTACTATTCATATCAATTAGTTTTTATTGTTAATCCGTTTTCTTTTGCAAATTCGATAGCCTCTTTTTTGCTGTCAAAATACCGTGAAGAACTGTTATAATACATTCCGGTTCTTGCATTTAGAATATTGACTTGATAACAAGTTGTACCGTACATTTTAAAGCATAATATTTCCGCAATATCTTTCATTTCATTGTCTTTTTATTGGTTTATAATAGTTCCCGGCGGCGGTGTCGCTCCGCCAGTCCACACGGTGCCGGGATGGTATTTAATTAGTTGTTCTTACACATCCATTTTAACGCCTCCAAGTCTTTCCGTTTCGGCTCGTCCGCATTCTTGGTAGCGTCTATCAATGTCATATCACTAACAATTGTACTCCATTGTTTGCCAGTTGCCGGACTTGTATAAGTCACTCTATAATGCCCGTATCCGGAAAACTGGAAGTTAAAATTTGAAAGCTGTGTTTTTGTTTTCATGTCTTTAAAATTTATCTGATTGATCCTTGTATTTTCTTATCTCTGTAATATCGGTACCGCTGATGAACAACACAGCACCGAATAACAACAACATAACACCTAACATACATTTATACGAATTGGTCTAACTCTTTTTCAAGCTTCGCCCGGTCGATTTCCGGGAATAGTTTCAAAACCAAATCTAAAGCCCGGCAATAGTTATTGCAGTATTCCTCCGTGTCCATTAACCGTAAAACCATCGTGCACGGAATACTTTTATAATGATTGCCGCTTTCAATTTTGTAACCTAATAAATTGCGCTTATCTATAATTATATCGTTCATTTTCTTGTCCTCCTATTTAATTATATAATACTTCTTAACCGTCCGTTACCATCCGTAAACCCGTTAAGCATTTCCGCCTGTTTCTCGGCTTCTTCCCTCGTTTGGTAGAAATCCACCGGGCAATTATCCAAAGCGTCTGAAACGTGATAAAAACCGCATTTAGGATTGTCGTTCACAATGTACCGTTTGCCCGTTACCTTCTTTTCGTAAAACTCTACATTCTCGCCCATCGGTTTATAAAAAGATGATTTGCTTAATGTATTCGCCTCTATCTTGTTGTTAAACTCAATGATACCGGGCAAATCGTTGTATAAGCTCCTGTTAAGGCTTACACCGTCATAGGTTACGCCGTATTTGCGTTCCTCGTTCGTGTACACGTTGAAAATGTCGCCAGGCTGTATGTCCGCGCGTACTTTCGCGCTCGTTATGATTCCAGCCCCTTCCACATCGAAATAACATACACCGTTTAAGTTATTCGTTTCGGTAAATGTTATTCCTTCGAGTGGGTACGCCTCGTTCGCTTCTGTTATTACTACCTGTATTCCTTTATCGCCCGCTGCTTCTTCTTCTTTGCTCTCTTCTGCTGAAGGTACGAGCAATTCCCGCACCTCGTCCGCTTTCCTTTTGCTGAATATCCAGCCGGCGCGCTTTTCACCGTTGTAATTTAAAGACGGGTTAAATCGCCCTCCCAGTTCCTTTAACTGGTCTTTGATGGCTTTGGTATCGCCAAAAACGGCGATGGCTTTTTCTGAATAATCCACGATGTCGAGACCTTCAACCGTCACGGCTTCCACTTCTTTTGCTTCTTCAACCTTTTCAGCCTTAACGCTGCTTTTCTTCGCTTTCGGCTCTACAACCTTATATTCATCGCTAACCTTTATACTCAAATAAAAATTAGTATCGAAATAGTCCTGCATACTGTCGCTATCATCATAGCGGAAAGAATTGGCGTAAGTTGTTACAGCGTCAAGCACTTTAAACATTTCGGGCGTTAAATCCTTTTCCCAGCCCTTTACGGTGTTCATCGTGGACATATAACCGCGTTCCGCGCTTCTTGACCCCTCAACAAAGGGAATGCAAATACCTTCTTTTAGTTCAATATGTAACGAATCCGTGTACATACTCCATTCAGAGCGAACAGAGAATTTAAATTCCGGGAAATTCTTCTTTGCATAAGCCCGAACATTTGCGGCGATTTCCTTTGTGCTTAACTTGCTATCATAGTTGGAACCAGCCCAACCGTTTGCGGTGTAGAAATTCATTGCTTTCATAATGACAAGTTTTTATGTTATTAATTTGTGCGTGTCCCGGAACTCGCACCGGGTGCAACGCTTGTACGTTTCACGCTTTGATAAATTCTGAGAACAAAGGAAGCTTATCCAATGCCATGGTAGCCGTATATCCTCCAGACCATCCTTTTTTATATCCTCCAAAATCTTTTTTGAAAGTTAGGTTAACACAAAATTCTTTACCGTTATCGTATTTGTATACAGAAAATTCGTACAAGTCTTTTTCTAAATGCTTTTTAAGCCACTTTAAATTATTCATTGCTTGCTTCCATTCATTTTCTTGCCGTTCAAATTCCCACCCGGTTTCTAAATCGAAGTAGATAGACTTATTTAGTAGCTTCTTAACGCATGATAGCCCTACATTGTACGTATTTCCATCGCTTTTCCCTTTTATCGTAGCAATATTAAATATTGTACGTCCACAATCATCACACGTTAATGGAGTGCCATTTTCTATTGTTTGCATACACACGTTAATTAATTCGTATTCCTGTGTAGGCAAGTTTCCTTTTTTCATAATGCTATATTTAAATTGTTAATAATTCAATCTTATAGCGTGATAATAGCCTGATAACTGCCTATATACACTATCTTGCCGATAGCTGCATATAACATCAGCATCATAAGCCATCGAAAATTAATCTGAAGAATATTTGCAGGAAAGAATTTAAGAAAGTACCTTTGCGCCTGGTATGGGGGGGGTACTTTCGTACTTCCTACATTTGAGGGTCTTAACATTGCAGTGTTAAGGCTCTCTTTTTTATATCCAACATATCAATATATCATGTATCACGCTTGTTAATCAATGAGATAACAACATGTATCGCAGTGTTATATCTCTCATCTTTCAACACTGCAAAGTAAGTGATTTTTTATCATATATGCAAGTAATATTATAGTTTATTTGTAAACAAACACGAAAAACTTATATGTTCTTTGGCATACCGCATAAGCCTATGTCGTGCGATATGCGGACACTTCTTTCTTGCCTTCACCATGCACCGAATACACCCTCCTTTGCTTTATTCTGCTCCTATCGAAGCCATCAGCAACGAAGCAAACGAGCGTTGCAAACCGTTGTGCGTATTCTCATGGACCAAAGACACCCACCCCCCTATGTCGGTACATCCGTGAACATCCGTCCTCTCCCGATTTTTTTTGAAATTTTTTTATTCGTTTTTTTTGTTGTGATATTTTATATTTAACATTAATATTATTATGTAAAATAATATTATTCGTTATCTTGATGATGCTTTCGTTTACGCTGGTGTCTCGCTATGCAGTGTGTGCATGAACCCCTTTCATTAATTCTTAATAAAAGGGAGAGTGGTGTTCGCTTCGCTCACTTTTTCTTTATGTTACTTTCTTTTTATGGTTTTGGATTAGACATTTTTCCTTTATTTATATAGGGTGTGTCTAATCGGTAATGCTGTAGTAGTATGCAATGCAAGGGATGCGGGATATGACTATGTGGGAGATACGGCATGTTTGTATGTCCTGTGGCTTTGACCGGTGCCATATTTGAGGCTTTCTTTCTTTTGATGGTAAATGGTATGTGCCTGCTATAATGGTGTCTTGTGTGGCTTTATTTGAGGCGTGCTGTCAAACATGTCCCTTTTTTTTGCCGGGATTTACTGAATGCGGTAACTTTGCATCGTTCAACTTTAAATATGATGTTGTTAAAAGAGTATGGATTTGGAAGAAGAAATAGCTGAACGGATAATTAGGCAAGCATTCGAGAAAGGAGGTGAGGTAGTATTTGCAGATACGGAGCTGAAGGGATGTACAGACAGGGTGTTGCTTCAAAAGGTGAACTTGTTGCTGTCTTTATATGGAGCAATGAATAATATTACCACATTGGACAGATGGGGTATATTCAAGCTGAACGAGAAAGGCATACGTTTTGTAAGGCAAGGAGGGTTCAATGGAGAGTGGGAACGTGAGCAGCGAAAGGATGAGCTTGAAAGACTGACATTGGACATTTCAAGACTGCAAAAGGAATCGGAGGGATACAAGAAGAAGATGAGGTTGTGGCAAATCATCAGTGCGATACTTGCGTTAGCTTCAACGATACTTTCTTCTATTTTAGCTTTATTAGTATGAATATGATTACGCCTGTGATTATGCCACCCCATATCGCCGGTATGAAGTCCCAAAATGATGTTTTTTTCATTTGTGAGATTTCACGCTTTATGATTTCTTGCTGCGCAATCAACCTGACTAATTCTTTGTCATATTCTTCCATATCAAACTGGTTTATACGCAAAGATACAATTATTCAATGAATTAAAGAACAAATGGAACCAAATATCTATATTTGCAGAAAATTTGAATACTAACTTAAAATATGAGTATGGAAGAAAATAAGATATTATTAGCAAAGTATGGTTCTGATAAAACTCCTTTGCGTTTGGGAAACTTGGAGATACCTTGTTATGTACTTGACAATGGAATGAGAGTATTTTCCGGTAGAGGAATACAAAAGGCAATAGGTTATGACAGCAAGAGCGGTCAGTGGATGAGTAGCTTCTGTAAAATGGAAGGTGTTTCAAGTTATCTTTGTGCCGGCGATAACAGCATATCAGAGCGACTATCTAAACCTGTAAAATTTAAAAGAAATAACGCAGGCGGCTCACAATCAACGGCTAACGGATATGAGGTGACACTTTTGGTTGATATTTGCTCTGCTATAATAGACGCAAATCGTGCCGGTGTTTTTGATAATGATGCCATTGTTCGGAATGCTGATATAATTATACGTTCGGTTGCAAAAGTAGGTATTATAGCACTTGTTGATGAAGCTACCGGATACCAGTACGAAAGAGAGAATGACGAACTTCAAAAGATACTCAAAGCATACATATCCGAAGAGCTTCTACCGTGGCAGAAGCGTTTCCCAGATATATTCTATAAGGAGTTGTTCAGGCTTAACGGATGGGATTATACCGTGAATGGTATAAAGAAAAGACCGGGGATAATAGGAAAGTGGACGAACACATTCGTATATGAAGAACTTCCAAATGGAGTGCTGGAGGAGCTTAAAAAGAAAACACCTAAGAGCGAATCGGGTAATCGGATGAACAGGTATCACCAGCTTTTGACTACTGATATAGGCGAGCCAAATTTGGAAAGGCAGATAAACAAGGTTATTACATTGTTTCAGGTTTCCGATAACATGAAGCAGTTCTGCGAGAATTTCCGTAAAATGAAGATGCGCCAAATCGGGCAGATGGAGTTGCCTTTTGAGTTTGACGAAAATGGAAGGATAAAGGAGTAATATCATGGGAACAAGGAGAGAATATCCGTTTTCAAGGAGAGCATATAATCAAGGATGTGGAATATTATCAAATACCATCATTGTCATTCTGTGCATCGTAGTGTATGCTGTAAAATGGATATTGTCTATTGTACCAAGCAGGAAATGCAATTAATCACTTAAAACAAATAATAATGGATATACTATTTTTTATTGCAGTTATCATTTGGGTTGTAAAAGGTGGACTTATAAAGAGTTCAAGGAGTGCAAACAGTAGTTTTAGAAAGGGGTTGAGAAAATGAAACAATATTATTCTAATCACGGTTCATATAGAGAACTTCTGTTTGATGAAAGGTGGCGTGAAAAGAGAATGCATATATTAGAAAGAGATGGGTATAAATGTGCAATATGTGGAAGTGAAAAAAAATTGGTTGTACATCATAAGCAATACCATATTGATAAAAATGGGAGGAAACTTCGGCCGTGGGAATATAATGATAAGTATCTTATTACACTATGTAGTTCTTGCCACCAAAGAGGACATGCAAAATTTGATATTCCAACTAAAACAATAAATAAATATGGGACTTTTTAATTTTTTCAAGAAGGGCAACCAAGTTAATAACACAGAAGTTGTTGGATTGCCAAATGTGGAGGATAATAGTAAGGAAATTCTGCCTGAGATTAGAAGAGAGGATTTTGTTGATGATTCAGAGCCAAACCTAGAAAGCAATACTATAACAATTAAATATGGTACAGGTATGCCTATTGATGTCATATACTCCTACATACAGACTGACTATGAGCAAGATGGTTACAATGATGCAATGTGTAACTCTGACATACAGTATAAGGAATCAAAGAAGAAGATTATAAACAACGGTCTTAAAATGCTTTTTGAACAAGTAAGACTGAGATACGAAAGCGATATACGTGATATAAACGTGCAGATTGATATTGTGGAAACGCAGGGGCTAACTTCCTCTTCCATGTCATTGAAGGCACGAAAAGAAACGTACAACGAACACCTTAAAAAGATAAAAGAGATGGAGGATGCCCTTGACGTAGGAGAAAGCAAGATGATGAGCATGATTGATTCATACGAGAGAGGATTCCTTAAAGGTGTTGCTGCCAAATCTGAATCATTTATACGATAGTGTGCGGTTATGGGAATACTTACTAAAATAGGATGCTTTATTATCGGATGGAAATCCGATATACTGAAGGAATGTGGAGAAGCAAGTCATAGGACTTTTAAAAGATACATATCTGCAATCATTATACTTTCTATCATTTGGGGTACTATTGGTTTTTGCTTTGCGGACAGATATGTTGGTATCGAAAGCCTACATGGTAAGATACTCATATCGCTTGTGTTTACGACTATCATAATTTGCATAGAGCGTTTTATTATATTAACCGTTGGGAAGCTCGGATGGATGGGATTTATTAGAGGGTTATTAGCTTTTTTAATGGCAGTTTTAGGCTCTACAATCTTTGACCAAATCATTTTCAAGAATGATATTGACGTTAAGATGAAGGAAATAAGAGCAAAACAGATTAATGAAGCGATTCCTGAGCGTATGGCATATTTAGATGCTGACATAAAGAGGGTTACTGAGCAGATAGATTCCATAGGAAGAGAGAATATTAGGATTTATGAATTATTATCAAAGAATCCTGTTATTGTGGCTACGGATGTAAGTACAACAACAAAGCAGACTGGGGTTGATAAGGATGGGAATCCAATAGAAGAAAAAGTGACGAGCGTAAACAAGAGAAATGTAGAAAATCCGCTAAGTGGTCAAGCTAAAGCCAACGAGAATGCTTTAAAAGATTACAACAAACAGCTAAATTCGTACCTGCAAGCAAAAATGCAGGTAGCCGATGTAGTTCGTAAAGACTATGAAGAAGCAGACACAGGTTTCTTGGAAGAATTGCAGGCGTTGTTCAGTATTCTTGAAGAAAGCAAAATAGCATTAGGATTTTACGTATTTCTTTTTCTGTTCTTGATGCTATTGGAGCTTTTGGTGGTGACAAGCAAAGGTGGTGATGGTAATTGTGACTACGACCTTATAGTGGAGCACCAGCTAAATATCAAGAAAAATACATTGAAGCAGACGGAAGAAAGGCTGTTGAACAAGAAAGGCGATTAAAATCATGGAAATAAAAATATCCGAAGAGGACAAAGCGTTATTGAAACAAATGGCAAGCGAAATATTATGCGACAAGAATCGTTTGGCAAAAGCTATTGCGGTTCACGTGAGGAATGGCATAGAGAATTTTCATTGGAAGTATTTGTCAGACGACAATATGCGTGAGATAAATCCGAGAATAAGGAATGCAATATATACGTTCCTTATGGACTTCAAGAAAGATATTTGTAGCATATCTGCTGAGTGTGATACACATGAGTGTATTGATTATATTGTCAATAACGCATATATCTACCTTTTAGATATTGGTATAAGCAACGAACTGGTAGTGGAGTTTGACGAATGTGTTTTTAAACGACTATACGAGTCTTTTTATGACATTTCTAATGGAGGTATGATGATGGCTGAACTTGAAATATTGCGAGTCCCTAAATATTGGGAAGATTGCGTATATATTGATTCATTGACTAACAATTAAAATTATGTTATTATGAAGAAGATTTTATTACTGATGTTGGTTGCGATAGCTTTGATGTCGTGCAAATCAGAACAATCAAAAGGAGAAGACTTGATAGATGAATACATGGAGCAAACAGCTTACGATTATGAAAGTTACAAACCCGTAAGTACAGAAGTTCGTAAATGCAATAGGGCTATATGGAGCAATCTTAATGCTATATCTGTGGCGAAAAAGATAATAGAAGAATATAATAAAACTCACACTTCATTTAATTGTTTGGAAGGTAATGATAGATATGATGTTTATGATTTGATAAGAAAACATCGTGAAGAATTTGGTGATATTAATACATTTGAGGAAAATTTTTATGACGGATATACAATAGACCAAAAGTTTAGAATTAAAAGTCGTGGAGGATATGCCATACTTACTACTGTAAGATATATTGTTGATAATGATTTTACTCGTGTAGTAGAATCATACGAAATGCCGGAAGACTATACAACAACCATATCAGTTGGTTATGTACTTAGTAGCCTTTGGGATGTTGCACGTTCAGAAAATAAAGAAAAATGATGCTTTATGTGCAAAAAAACACACCGCAAAGTTTTGCTATATTGAAAAATATGCTTTTCTTTGCAGTGCTAACAACTTATAGGAGCGGCAAACTCCTATGGCTTCATCATTGGAGTTATTTTTTTGCCAATACATATAACAAGTAGTATCATAATGTAAGATATTGCGCACGAACGGTGGGGTAACAGAAATGTCCTCAAACTAAATTCCTATGAGTTTGTTAGCAGCCGTGAACGTGCGCTTTTTTTTGTTATGCTAACAAACTCGATTCAAGTCCTAAGCGAAACAGAGTTGCTTGGACGTAAAGCAACCGCTTACCAAAAGGCGGTAATCGGAATCCTTCTCAAAGAGAGGAGTATGTTCCGGCGTATCAGACACAGAAAAGGGATTGTGCCAATCTGTGCAGTGCTAACACTCTACCTTTTCCATTTGTTCATATACCCGTTTGTGAAATTTGCAAGGTGATGGAATTACAACCTTATTTTTCAATAGCCTATATAACAATAATATATGTTTGAATAATCATTGCATGGTATCATGAAATAAATACAATATGCCTTTTTACGTATTATACACATGGTTTATTAAGAATGAGTATAAATTATCATCTATTTTCGATGTGATTTAACTTTTATTAGTGCACAATCATGCAGGATGATGCACGCAAATGCAAGGACATTTTTACCTCATTTTTAGGCTATTGTAAAGTGGAAATCATCCATTATTTTTGCAATGTAAACAACGTTGTTAGTCGTTCTTCGTGGTTGTCGAACGACTGGAATAAAGATATTGCTGGGCATTTCCCTTTGGAGCAGACAACCACATTAGGCTTCATTGGGATTTGCCCTTTACTTTTTAATATAGGAATAAAATGGAAAATATACAAGTAATTAAGAAAGCTGAATTATTAGGTCATTCATTTACAGTTTACGGAACTGCCGAAAATCCGATGTTCCTTGCCAAAGAAGTGGCAGAGTGCATTGATTATGCGAAAACGTCACAAGGTTATTATGATGTATCAAGAATGGTAGGCACTGTAGATGAGGAAGAAAAGCATCTACGAACAATCTTCGTAGATGGTAGAAATTACGAAATGTGGTTCTTAACCGAAGATGGCTTATACGAAGTCCTCATGCAGAGCAGAAAGCCAATAGCAAAAGAATTTAAGAAAGGCGTAAAGGAGATTCTAAAGACCATCCGCAAGACAGGCGGCTACATCTCCACCAAGCAAGATGACACTCCCGAAGAAATCATGGCACGTGCGCTAACAATCGCACAATCTACCCTTGCCAAAAGAGAGGAGCGGTTGAAGCAGCTTGAAGCCCAAACAGAGCAGCAGCAAGCAACCATCGAGATTCAGACAGAGGAAATCAAGAAAGCCGCCCCGAAAGTAAGCTACTACGACAACCACTTGCAGAGCGTTAACGCTCTTACCACAACTCAAATAGCAAAAGAGATAGGTATGTCTGCTGAAAAGCTGAATAGTAAGTTGAAGGAACTTGGAATACAGTTCAAGCAGTCCGGACAATGGCTTCTTAAATCACCATACGACAAATGGGGCATGAACGAAACGAGAACAAACATTTTCACAAGTGAAAGAGGTAATACACATACCAACATATATACGGTATGGACACAGCGAGGTAGGAGATTTATCATAGCTCTATATGAAAACGGCTGGGACGTGAAGAAAGCCATCAAGCAGATAAAAGGAGAAATGAATCCGGCTGCATAACCATATAACCAAAAGTTATAACCACTTTTTAAGGTTGCACACACCATGCAGCCTTGAAAATCTATGTACCACTTTACTTATATTAAAATAATTAACATTATGGAAAGCAAAATAGAAATACTTATAAGACAGAACAGGATGCTTATGCAGCAATTGTTACGCATATCAGAAGACTTGGAGCTTGCGCAAGAAAAGATAGCCAAGCTGGAAAAATCCGAATGTACAGGAAGACTTAAAACGAAAAAAACGCACATGAAGATTTGCTCCCCAAATTAACAGAGACGCACATTGATGTTCGGCTAATGCACAAATCGGAAAGGCATCCTACTTATCGCAAGCTGGATGCCTTTTTTTTTGAAATACTAACTTAAAATGAAGTGTTATTCACTTTATATCAAAGCCTCTTGCAAATATAAGCATAATATTTAAATATTAAAGTAAAGCTTGAATAAATCATTATAATTAATTATATTTGCGGATGTTATAACGTGTAGTATGGCAGATTATAAATTCTATATGATTCGTTACGGTGAGACTGGTGCTTCTTGGAAGGACTTGGAAACGGAGTTTCCCGGATTGAGATACAAGGAGTGTACCGGTCTTAATGCTTACGGGGAGCCTAAGAACGTGTATTCGGAGGACTTCGCGGAGACGAGCAAGGCCGATGTGTACGTTGCGGGTACTCCGGCTTACAAGCAGACGAGCATAAAGCTGACGCTGGTGTTCTTGGAGAACGACGAGAAGGACGATTCGGCTTACCACGGCTTTTTGGATTTCGTTTCAGGCTGCAAGATGGCTTACCGTGACACGGCGAGGAAGAGGAAGGTGCTGATGTACCTTACCGGAGCTACAGAGCCTAAGAGTGACACTTTGAAAGGGCAGAATTACAAGGAGGTGACGTTTGCATTCACCAACGTGTACGGATGCTCGTTCGGATATGATGATACTTTCCCGACTGAATAATCACAAATAAAAACCTATATATTATGTTTTTAGAGACAGATACATTATCAGAGGCATTATCCTTTGCGAGGTTGAGGGAGCTGCCAAAGAAGTTAAATCCCGAACTTGGGCTTACTTGGATATTGGCTATCGCCCTTATCAAGAAGAAGAACCTTATGAACGCCTACGCAATTGTGGAGCAGAGGGCTGACGGACTTATCGAGTACAAGAAGACGTTCGGACGCTTGTCGCCTATTGACGGTCTTATTTCGATTCACCCGTATATGTACGTGGATGAGGAGGCGTTGGGGATGGCTACGAAGGCTAACAGAAGAACAATCGCTATGCACTATCCAGGCTATGCGGATGAAATCATTGATTCGGACGATGAGAAGTTCAAGGTGTACCAGTTACAGTACGCTATGGATATGCAGAAGTTGAACATGAACCAGGAGAAGCCGAGATTCGGTAAGTCGGTTGTGGACGAAGCGGAAGAGAAGGCTAATCCTGTCGTTGAAGAGGAGTTGAAGGAGAATGAGGCGGTGGCGACAGTTGAGGATGAGGGAGAGTGTATTATCGAGGTAGAGGACGCTAAGACGGCGTTCAGACCGAATAGAGGTAGAAAGGCTAAGACGGAGGAATAATTATGAAGTACAGGAAGAAACCGGTAGTTATTGAAGCGGTTAGGTTAGAACACGATGAAAATTCCATTTTGGAATGTGTTGATTTTCTTGGATGTGGTACTGAAACATCAGTATTCGGTAGAAAATCTACAATACAGCAAGTTATTTCTAACGGTGGAATAAAAATAGAAACACTTGAAGGTATTATGACTGCAAGTTTTGGGGACTATATTATCAAAGGTATAAATGGAGAGTTCTACCCATGCAAGCCAGACATATTTGAAAAAACATACGAAAAAGCATAATAACTATGGCAAAGAACAAGAAACAACAAGGCTTTGAGTTCATCATCAAAGAAAGCGATGTGCTGGAGAGAGAGAATTTCGGTTCGTTCGAGATAATCGTATGCCGCACTGGAATAATGTTTAAGAACTACACAGGGTTCCGAGTGTTCACGACACCTTATGCAGTAGGATTGGACGGTGTGGCACATGAAACATCCCTATATGCTTGGTTGAAATACATGGTGGATTTCAAGAAGTCTATCAAAGGCAAAGAGAATGAGATGTTCGGCGATACGACTTCTACCAATAAGGAGTTCTTGGATGGAATGAAAGTAGTGACGGAAGCGAACCTTATCAAGCCAATGGCTGTGTTCACGGATATTAATGAAGCGCAGAAAGAGGCTGAAAACTACATGAAGTGGATGGAACGGCAGATGAAGGACTTGGATAAGGCCATGAACACAACGCCGCCCGAAGAGGACGTGAAGGCGAATGCGGAGTTTGAGCAGAAGGCTATAATGGCGGAGGAAGCCAAGGAGGTGTTCGATGGAGGAAATAAAACCGAGGAAGGACAGGTATAGCCCTGACAACGTATATCACATACGCATAAACATAGGCAACCATCCGGGCGTAAAATGGGTATCTTTCAAGGATAAAACGACCGGAGAGGTTACTAAGGGAGTATTTATACCCGATGTTGAGACAGGTGGAATACGGGTGAAGAAAGGGCGTATAGTTTTTGATATAAACGCTATTCCAGTTCAAGGCTGTGTCAATACTCATGTGCTTACACCATCGGTTCCAAGAGGCGTTGATAATGGATTGGGGTTGTATGGTAAAAAGACTATTGACTTCAAGAAATATGTAATCGGCAATATGTATATATGCGGAGAAATACTTAATGAAGACCAACAGAAAATCATAGAAAAGTATGTCAAAAGGAAAAGATTGCTTAAAATCGGGCGTTATAAGAAAGGTTGAGCGTATCGTGTGCGATTGCGTAAACAAAGCATTCTGCAAGGATAAATATTCGCCCATATCTCCATTGTCTTTATACGAAGGGAAGACAAATATACCGTTCGTAAAAAGAATGGCAAGACCTGCAGTGTTTGTGGTTGCGCATGACCGATTCGGGGTGTCGTACAGCGCGTTAGAAAAGCATTCTCATATTCATGCACGTAATATTATACGGTCTGTCAGAATGTATAAGGACATTCCTTGTTCAGATAGTGATGTGAAGAGGATTAATGAACTTATTGAGGTAGAACTTGAAAAATTCCCTATTGTATGAAAAACAAAGATGTTTTCATTGAAAAGTGTGGAGACATAATCATATCTGTTGATTTCGGACATAAAAATGATATAGCTATAGAAACTGTATTTCGAAAAGATAAAAGTGGATTAACTATTTTATCACAAAAGGTTATTGGCCGTGCAGACGATTTTAATACAGAAGAGAAAAGAAATAAATATTTGAACAATGAATGATTTGCTTTCTTTTAAACGTAATGCCATGATGCTCGGATTGTGCACGTCATACAAAGACAAGTGGGATGAAGCTACGAGCAAGGAGGCGTTGATGGATATGGCACTTGATTCAAACGGTGTCGAAATGCTGGCGGATGCGGCGGCTTTTGGCTGGGGAATGGATATCCAATATATGAAACGGACGTTTTCCGATTACATTAACGGGAAATGGAAGCGTAATAAGGACGGATATACTTCTTGCCTCTACGTGGACTTTAACGGGCAAATAGAGCAGGATTGCACGCTTACTACGGTGCTTTCTTCAAAGGTTGAGTTCCATGTGCCGGAAGGTAGCGTTTGCAAGTTGTATGTGGGTGGCGAATCTACCGCTCATATTACAGGAGAAGGCGTTTGCTATGTGTACTCCTACGGCCATAATGAGGTGACAGGTAGGTTTAAGTCTATGAATTGTGTAACTAAGTCCGAATGGGTTAAGGATTGATTATTATGGATAATTACTACATTAAACAATCAGACAAATATGAAAGGAATAGAATATTGTATTGGCGATTTTCTGTATGGAATCCCATCAAGTAAAGAATCGGAAATGTACAATCCGATAGATAAAAGAGTTTTCGTTTATAACGGATGCGTTACTGGTGACGGTTATGGGATTCTTGTAGGATGGAATGATGGTGAAATTAAAAAGAGTACGGGGTTTAGAAACTTCATGTGGGGAGGTGATGTACGAAAAGCAACCGAACAAGAAAAGCATGATTTTATGGCGAAATTAATGAATCAAGAAACAATTAAACCATATTGAATTGATATGAAAAAGTACATTGGAACAAAACAGATTGAAGCAGAGCCTATGACAATGGGCGAAGCGTATGAGAGAGGTCTTTTACAAGCAGGTAGAGTGCCTAACGAAGCAGAAAAGGATAAAGCAGGTTATCATGTGAAGTATCAAGACGGATATGAAAGCTGGTCTCCGGCTGAACCGTTTGAGAAAGCGTATAAATGTGCGGAAACATTTCTTGACCGCTTGCATATTGAGCATGAAGAGCTGGCAGAACGACACGAGAAATGTGCCGTGTTCGTTGATTCTGAAAAGTTCCGTGAAGTTGTAAAGGATGACTATCCGGCTTTTTTGCTCTCATTGCAACGCGAAATCATGGGGTGTTATGGTTCTATTCTTGAACAAAGAATGGCTATTGCAAAAGGGGAAACGAGTATTACCACACTTCCAAGAATGTCTTTCGGCATAGCTATTGAAGCGTTGAAATTCGGTCTTGCTATCCGTAGGAGCGGCTGGAACGGTAAAGGATTGATGGTATTCAAACAAGTCCCTGCCCATATCGAAAGCGACATTATTCCAAAGATGCAATCACTTCCACAATCGGCCAAAGAACTTATTCTGAAAGGTAAAGGATTTATTGACTATACAAGTCAGTGCCTTATCTACAACGAGAATACTGGACGCGCCGATTCATGGGTTCCGTCTATCAGTGATGTGTTTGCCGAAGACTGGGAAATTGTGCAATAGCCTATCTGCCATGTGTAGAAAAGGTAACGGGTGCGTTTGGCGTTTGTAACGCTGGCGCACCTTGCTAAAAACAAATCGTATATGGACAAACTTATATTTCTTGATATAGATGGAGTAATTTCCACGCAGAAGTCTCATTACGCACTTGATAAGGATGCGTGTGATTTACTTGGAAAGATTATAGATGCTACGGATGCAATGATTGTCATGTCTTCCTCTTGGAGAAAAAACACGGTGGAAGATACGAAGAACTATTTAACTACTATAGGCCATTCCGTACCATTTCTGTTCCCATACGCAGACAGGATTATAGGAGTGACTATAAGAGCGTATGCCTACATTATGCAAGGCGTTCATCTTGGCATTCCCCGTGGTGTTGAGATAAAACAATGGATTGACACCCATATCCATTCTGATAACGGTGAAAATTGGGATAGAAAAGAAGTTGGGATTGATTTTAACTACGTGATACTTGACGATGATAGCGATATGCTTCTTGAGCAAGAAGAACACTTTATTAAGACTGATACCTATTTAGGGTTGTCGGTAGATGATGTTGAAAAAGCTATTTCAATTTTAAACGGATAACTATGACCGAAGAAGAACAGATACAAGCCGACATAGAGCGATTTGATAAAAGAGGTTGCGATATTCCCGATGATGGGGATGTGGTTGAGCAAATACCTTTGTTCAGCTCTTCCGATATGCAGTCTGTCATAGAGGACGGCAAGAAGAAACCGCCTATACATAGGCTTTGGGGCGATTTTTGGTGGGAGAATGAACTTGTGTTCCTGTTTGCGGACAGCGGTATCGGAAAATCAATTTTAGCCACACAGATAGCCTACGAGATAGCCAAAGGGGAGAGTGAATGTATGGATGTGGAAATGAATCCGCAGAGTGTCCTTTACTTTGACTTTGAGCTTTCGGACAGGCAGCTTGCAAGGAGGTATCAGAACGCGGATTTCCCGAAGTCGCTTATCCGTTGCACCATATCGGACAACGTGGGTAGCGATGAGTTCAGCATGAACGTGATTGACGGGATTAAGGATAAATTGATTGATACGGAAGCAAAGGTTATGATACTGGATAACCTGTCTTTCCTTTCCACCCAGACATCGGAAGCGGAGTATGCAGGTGCTATCATGGACGGGCTTACGAGATTAAAACGTGAAATGAAAATCAGTATCATGGTGATAGCGCATACTCCTAAAATAGAGGAATGGAAGCCTTTGTCAAAGACAAATATGGCAGGGAGCAAGATTCTTTCAAACTTTGCGGACGGGGTGTTTGCCATCGGTAGGACAAAGACAGGTGGAAGGTACTTGAAACTTCTGAAGACACGTATGGTGAGCGAGCCGGACGAGAAGTCTTTGCTGCCATATTTTAATATTGTATCGGAGCCTTATTTGCATTTTGAGAAGGTAGGAGAGGAGACGGAAAAGAAACTACTTATGGGAAAGCCTGCCAAGGAGTTTTTCAGTTCCATTTGGGATAGAAATACGATAGAGCCTATTCCGTTGAATGAGTTGGTGAAGCTGATAGTGTCTAAAGACAGCTCAAAGAACACTGACAAGGCTAAGGACGGCAATGCAAGAAAGCGTATTGACCGGGGAATAAAGTATGGTACTTTGAGAAAAGATGAACTGAAGAATATCTATTTGAAAGCGGATAATTAAGGCTATGGACGTTGAAGAGATAAAGCAAAAGAAGCAGGAATTGAACGACAAGATAGCCGGGCTTCTGAATAAGTTTGAGGATGAGACCGGAGTACAGGTTTCGGATGTTGGCTTTGTAAGGCGTGTGTCTTATGACGAGTTAGGGCGTGAAGTATGTAAGATGTATGTGACAGAAGTGGAGGTGAAACTATGAGCAAGAAAAAGCTATTATATGAGTTTGACCCTGTAATATACCCCCGAAAGTTATGGGTGTGCATAGGTATAGACGAAGAATATATCAATAGCAAGTTTCATGGAGAAGGTGGTACTAAGTTAAACTTCGGTAATAGTGACGAATATTATGCTATTACGTTTGACGATATAGTCAGGAATGATACAAACATGAAAGGGGAGCTTGTGGTTTTCCATAGCAAGAATGACATGAGAATGGGTGTTGTGTGCCATGAGGCGAGCCACGTTGTTGATGGGATAGAGAATGCAATAGGCATGGAACATGGAGATGAGCCGTCTGCATATTTGTTTGAATGGGTATGCAAGAGTATCAATTTGGCGAGGTTAGGTAGTTGCGAGCCATTGAAATTTCAAGATGAATCTGAAAAATAGAACACCGATTTTTGTATAACCACCGTGATTTTTCTGACAAGCAATTTGGAAATCTTAAAAATAGAATATTTTAATCCCCGTTCGTAGCGTTCGGGGATTTTTATTATATTCTTTAAATAATCATGTTTAAAAACATAATTTGCTAATTTTGTTATTATTTCCGGATTCAAATGGGAATATTGGCGTATTTTTGCAATGTTATAGGCAGGTAAATCCTAAGTAAAGAGTGATAAGTGTCATAAGCGTGTTCTAAATGCACCTCTTTTAGGGTCTGTCTTTCATGAATAACTAATTAAAAATAATTCAGTTATGGCATACAAGGCATCAGATATAGCAAAGGTTCTTATAAAGAAAGCAGAACAAGTCAGTTGTGGAGAAGAGTTTATGACAAACATGAAGCTCCAAAAGATGTTGTACTATCAGCAAGGTTTCCATTTAGCTTATTTTGGGACTCCATTGTTTGATGAAGAAATTGAGGCATGGATGTATGGCCCGGTAGTACCTTCCGTGTATGATGAATATAAGAGTAACGGTAAAAACGGCATTCATTTAGATTCTGAGTTTGATTTTGAATTTGAAGACAGGAAAGAAGAAGCGTTATTCAATGAAGTATTTAAGGTATATGGAGTATATTCCGCACTTGGTCTTATGAATATGACCCATAATGAACATCCGTGGAAAAGCACTAAAACCGGAGAAGGAAATGTGATAGCAAAGGATAAGATTAAGACATTCTTTAAAACACGGTTGAAGAAATGAGAGGGAAAGGTAAAAACAAGAAAAAGAAAAGTGATGATGGGCTTTCTTTTATACAGAGTATTATAAACTCAAATAAAATCAGCGTAGGTGAAATAAGTGATTTGTCTGAAATAGACCATCCGCTATTTTCTTTCAAATATCTTTCGGACGTATCTATCAAAGGTTGCAAAGACCATTCTTTTCTTCTCAATTTTATATTAAGGCTTCAAAAGTTATGTGAGCTTGGATGGAATGAGATACGGTCGTCTCATAAACATTCATACGGGATGGAGCCAATACCATATAATAGCATTAAACCAAAAGACAAATTGCCTTCATTTGTAACAAGAGAGGTAGAACTTGACGTATTCCGCGCTTCTGGTGATAATAGGGTTTTTGTAGGTCTTCAAAAAGGTAAGATTTTCTATATATTTTTTGTCGAAGCAAATTTCTGTGACATATACGACCATTGAAGTAAATAATTACAGGATTATCATAAGTATAAAGCGATAAGATGTTCTCCTACCGCTTTATTTTTATTGCATTATAACACGAAGAGCCGGTCCCTTAGAATTGGGGCTTGGTGCGAACACCCTTCCAATATAGTCACTAAGTTTTTCCAAATATCCAGTCTGCGCCCTCAATTCGACAAGCATAGGATTGCTATCGGAGTATTCGGCTTCAAGTCCGTATCGGGCATCCAACAAGGCTCTGATTGCGGAAATGTCGGTTGTCTGCTGGGAGACGAAGAACCTGATAGAATTGAGCAGGCTTTCTAAAATTTCTGCTTCTCGTTCAGTTATACCTGGGGGCGTAAAATAAACTGTGTCATGCGGCGTTTTTTTCCAAGCTCATCGGTCGGGGATCGGCCAGCGCCAAGGGGG
>ENA-UPWU01000006-UPWU01000006.1-human-gut-metagenome-genome-assembly--contig:-NODE-6-length-70140-cov-9.875755_pt1 | contig 70140 bp, 50 predicted proteins | sample MGYA00250058_ERZ773392 | MGnify/ENA primary metagenome ERZ773392 (study PRJEB29103, sample SAMN06112084) | human gut metagenome | biome: human gut; feature: ankylosing spondylitis patient; material... | reverse complement strand
AGCTTCGTGAGCAAATTTCTTTGCTTCATCAAGTTTATTGTTTGACCATAGTCCATACGCTATTTCATAGGTAGCAAGCCTTACCTTTCTTCTTTCCAGTTACAACACCATTAGCTGCAACTGTGGCAATGGACTTATTTGAAGATGTCCATGCAACCGCTCTGTTATTCGCTATTGTAGGAGCAACTGTAGCCTTAAGTGCAACTCTTCCCCCTCGTTTTACAGCTACTGATGTCTTGTTGAGCTTAACACGGGAGACTCGAACTATCGATGTAATTGTACATGAAGCTGTAAGATTTGTGCCATCAGCTGTCTTACACGTGATTACTGCTGTTCCTTTTCCAACAGCTTTAACTACACCAGTTGCAGTCACTGTTGCAACCTTTTTATTTGATGAAGACCATACCACCTTCTTATTGCTTGCTGATGCAGGACCAACTGCATATTTCAGTGTATATGTTGATCCCTTCAACATAGTCTTCTGGTATACCCCTAACTTTATTGATGTTGCAGGCTGTACTACCTTTACTGTACAAGTTGCATATTTTCCACTACCGTCTTTAGCCGTACAAGTGATAGTAGCTGTGCCCTTTGCAACCGCTGTTAGATATCCATTTGACACATTCACAATCTTCGGATTTGAAGTTTTCCAAGTAACTTTCTTATTGTTGGCATTAGCAGGTAAAACCGTTGCCGCAAGTGTGTATTTGCTTCCTTTTGCAAGAGACAACTTAGTTGCTGACAATGTTATCTTTTTTACCGGCTGGATTACATTGACAACATACGTAGACCGTGTACCTACTCCATCTGATGGCACTGCTGATATTACAGTCACACCTCTGCCCACAGCCGTTACCGTTCCATCTGAAGCTACAGTAGCAACCGCTTCATTTGACGTTGACCATGTAATTTCCCTGCTATTTGCAGTATCCGGCTGGATTGTATATGTATTTTTAAATTTAGCCCCTACCTTAACGTCTTTTCTTGCCTCATTAAAAGATATTCCTGTAATCTGCTGATATACAGTCACTGTAAAGCTTCTTACTATATCGCTTCCGTCTTTGGTCTTTGCTGTGATTGTTGCTTCACCAGGCTTAACACCTGTAACAGCTACAGTTGTTCGTCCGCCACTTACTGTAGCTATACCTACATCACTTGACTCCCATATAAGATTTCCATTACTTGCATCCGCTGGAATGACACTAATATCCATTCTTGATGCTCTTCCAATATATGCTATCATGGAATCTTTCTCAAGCTTAACATCTGATACCAGTTTTTTAACCCGAAGTCCTATCTGACGATATTTTCCGCTTCCATCAGCTGCTGTTGCTTTTATTGTAACAGATCCTTTACCTACAGCTGTTATATTTCCTTCTTGATCAACCGTAGCAATTTTGTCATCACTTGACGACCATATAAGTTGCTTATTATTTGCATTCTCAGGTGTTACCTTAGTAACTGCCTGCATCTTTTCTCCTATTATGAGTTCATTCTTCTCAACATTAAGTTCTATATTCGTAACATTCTGATTTACAGTAACCTCACAACTAGCAAAAAGATCATCTGAAAGATAGCAGGTAATGACTGCTGTACCACGCTTAATAGCTGTTACATAACCATTGCTAGCCACTTTGGCAACCTCTGAATCAGAGGAAACCCATTTCTGGGTATATTTTGACTCATCTTCTGCATCAATCTTCACGCTTAGCTGAACTGATCTGTCTTTAGGAAGTGTGAGTGTGCACTCAGTTCTATCCATAGTGACTCCAGCTACTGCCTCAAGTACAGTAACCGTACATTTGCTCTTGAGTACATTAGGATTATCATCAGCTATGCAGGTTATGTCCACTGTTCCTGCCTTATGTGCTGTAAGTTTTCCATTTTCATCTACAGAAACTATACTGTCATCCCCTGATACCCATGTTACATTCTGATTAGCTGTAGCTGCAGGACTGATTATCGCTGTAAGAGTCGCTGTCCTACCTGCAATCATTGAAAGTGTTCTCTGTGATACCTGAATGCTATCTGCCCTCTGAATGACATTCACCTGGATAACCATCTTGGTTTCCGGATTATCCTTGGAGGTAAAGTGAAGATATGCAATACCAGGACCTACTGATGCTAACTGTCCATTTCTAAACGAAACCACAGAGTTCGATTCATTGTCACAGTTATCCTTAGAATCAGATATAACACATGTATATCCTGAAAATTTGGGAGCTACAACACCATCTGTATTGTAGAATTTAGCTGTCAGATTCTTCGTACTAATACCAGCATATCTTCCACACTCAAGATCAATCACAGAATTATCCCCATAAGCTATATCTGTTCCATCATCATTCTTATTATCTCTGTCAATAAAACTCATTCTATTTACAGGATTATGGCATTCTATATTGATGTATCCAACAGGTCTTCCGTTGAGGTTTGTAGTTATCTGAGCGGTTCCGCTTTCCTTACATGTAACCTCTCCTAAGTTATTAACTGATACTACTCTGCTGTTATTTGAGCTCCATGTTATATTCTCATGAAGATTGCCATCCTTATCCCTTGCAACAAGTTTAGTTGTACTTCCTACCACACAATTCAGTGTAGAACTACCAGCCTGTGTAAACTTGCCATTTACTGAATAATATACCTGAACTGTTAAAGGATTCAGAATATTAAGTGTGAATTTAACTTTTCTTGTTCCATAACCACAATAATATTGATATTTTATCTCTGTGGAATCAAGATCTGCATTAAGACTATAATTATTTATTGTACCACCTGTTGCAGTGTATATCGCTCCGTTTTCTTCACCCAACGCAAGTCCAGCATATCCAATAGTAGTATTCTTTCTACCATACTCAAATTGTTCCTTAGTTTCGTTCCAAACTTTTATCTCACTATCATTGTAAGCTCTGTGGAAGTTATATAGACTATTATATTTAGTTAAATCAAAATCATAATTTGGCTTGTCAAGTGTTATATCTCTGCTATTACCTATACAGCTAAATGATCCGCCTTCTTCCGAATTAAAAAGTTTAGTACAGTCTGAAACATCTATGCAGACAAGTCTGTTCCTGTCCAATGTCAGATCACGAAGATTAACATTCCTTGATAAATCTATACTCTCAAGTATGTTATCACTAAGATACAGTGTCTCAAGTGCCGCATTACTTGATATATCTATAGATTTGAGATCATTTGAATTCAAATTCACATACTTCAATGCTGCATTAGAACTTATGTTCACATCTTGAAGTCCAATCCCTGATGCAGATAAAGTACTCAAGGCCGTATTACTAGAAATATCTAACGTACCAAGTGGTGTACCATCAACTGTAAGACTTGTCAATTTACTGTTATTAGCTATATCCAGAGACTGAAGTCTTGTCTCCGAACAATCCAATATTGTAAGATTTGGTGTATCTGTGATGTCCAGATCAGCAAGGTTATTAGATGCACAATTAAGGCTGATAAGCGATGTATCACCAGAAACATCAAGTTTTGTTATTGATCCCTTTATCGAACTTGCTGTAGCGTCACAATAAAGGCTCTCAAGTGCAGTGTGGTCAGATACGTCCAAAGTGGATAATCCCGACATAGCCTGACAACGTAACGTCTTAAGCTGCATATTCTCTGACAAATCAAGAGTTTTAAGAGAAAGTCCACTTACACTTAGATATGTAAGTCCTTTCATACTTCTTACATCAACGCTCTCAAGATTTGTTCCGCTGGCATCAAGATGTGTAAGATTGTCATAATTTGAAAGCGAGGTGAGTCTAGTAATGTCATTTCCACTTATATCCAGATATGCCAAATCATCAGCAGCAACTGGAAGTGTAAGATCACTCATCATGTTGTTTGATACATCCAAATATTCCAACTTTGTAAGATTCTGTATATCCATGTTCTTTATACCCTGACCGCTACAGTTGATTTCTGTCAGGTTAGTGAATACCTCTATACCATCTACATTCTGTACTGCTTTTCTACCATATTCAGCTTTACTGTCAATATCATGAATATCTATACTTCTGACTGCAGAAATTTCATCTGCATCAAGATATCCATCGCTATTTGTATCAAAATTATTAGATACATACTTTTTAAATATTGAATCATTCCTAAATGTGTCATCAATATTTACACCATCTGCAGCCATTGCTGTTACCGATCCAATACCAGCAAACGGCTGAAGTACCATGGCCACACTCAACACTGCAGGCAGCCACTTTCTCCCTTTTCTCATGTTCTACCTCCCTTATTATGTATGCATTATGTATGTCATAATGATACGGCTCATGCATATGCATATTTATAGATATAATAATTTTAGTACAAGTATTTGTGCACTGTCAATAACATATTAGCCAAAACAAGCCTGTTCAGCCAGCGGTTGACACAAATTATGTCAATGTCGGCTAAACAGGCTTAATTCTGTCTAATATTTATAAATTATCAGATTTTATACCGCGAGAAATTTATTTCTTTGTGATATATCCCTTTGCCTTCAGAAGTTCTGCGCAGAGAACTGCTCCACCTGCAGCGCCTCTTACAGTGTTATGGGAAAGACCAACGAACTTCCAGTCATATACTGAATCCTCACGGAGACGTCCAACGCTGATGCCCATACCGTTCTCGAAGTCAACATCCAAAGATACCTGTGGTCTGTTGTCTTCCTCGAGATACTGGATGAACTGCTTTGGTGCGCTTGGAAGGTTCAACTCCTGAGGTGCGCCCTTGAAGCTTGTCATAGCCTCGATGAGCTGCTCCTTTGTAGGGTTCTTTCTGAACTTTACAAATACAGTTGCTGTATATCCGTTGAGAACAGGAACTCTGATACACTGGCTTGTGATAGTGATTCCTTCTGCAGGAACGATCACACCATTCTCCTTGTCTACCTTACCCCAGATCCTGAGTGGCTCCTTCTCTGACTTCTCTTCCTCACCGCCGATATATGGGATGATGTTGCCAAGCATCTCAGGCCAATCCTTGAATGTCTTACCTGCTCCTGAGATTGCCTGATATGTGCTTACGATCACCTCATATGGTTCAAATGGCATCCATGCTGTAAGTACAGGTGCGTAGCTCTGGATCGAACAGTTAGGCTTAACTGCAACAAATCCTCTCTCTGTTCCAAGTCTCTTCTTCTGGAACTCAATAACCTCTGCATGATCTGCATTAATCTCCGGAACCATCATAGGAACATCAGGAGTCCATCTGTGAGCTGAGTTATTCGAAACTACAGGAGTCTCAGTCTTGGCATAAGCCTCCTCGATAGCCTTGATCTCATCCTTTGTCATATCAACTGCTGAAAATACGAAATCAACTGTGGCAGCGACCTTTTCCACCTCATTGACATTGTATACCACAAGTTTCTTAACTGCCTCAGGCATTGGTGTGTCCATTTTCCATCTATCACCAACGGCGTCCTCGTATGTCTTGCCTGCACTTCTTGGGCTGGCTGCAATTGTTGTTACCTCAAACCATGGATGGTTCTCTAAAAGAGAAATAAATCTCTGTCCTACCATTCCTGTTCCACCGAGGATACCTACTTTAAGCTTTTCACTCATTACTCTAATCTCCCTATCTTCTAGATTTTCTTCGACCATGTCATACGTTGACATTAAAATAATATCAAATAACTATGTCAGACGTTTATTATTTCAAATATCTCTTGTCCGTCTGTCGCGTACAACTGTCTTTATAGGAAATATATTACTTGAAACTCTAATGAAAAACAAGGAAAAAACTATATTAAATTAATAATTTTTCTTCCTGTTTTTTATAAAATATGCACAAAAACTACACTTCATCCTGCCAATTTGACTTCATATACTCGTCGTAAACGGCAATTACCTTGTCCATTGATGTCTTTGATGGTGCTCCAACTGTACACCTTGTGCTGACACAGGTCTCCATTGAAATAGCATCAAATACATCCTCCTCAAATACCGGAGAGATAGCCTTGAGCTCGTCGATGCTCATATCGTCGATTGCAATGCCCTTGTCGATGCAGTAAAGCACTATTCTTCCTACAATACCATGTGCATCTCTAAACGGTACACCCTTTTTAACGAGATAATCAGCTGCATCTGTGGCATTTGTAAAGCCATTGTTTGCACTCTTTCTCATCACGTCCTTGTTAAACTTCATTGTATCAATCATTCCTGTAAAAAGTGCGATACATCCCTTTGCAGTGTCGAATGCATCAAATGCCAGCTCCTTATCCTCCTGCATATCCTTGTTGTACGCAAGCGGAATACCCTTCATGGTGGTTAGAAGTGACATGAGCGCACCATATACACGGCCTGTCTTTCCTCTGACAAGCTCTGCAATATCAGGATTTTTCTTCTGTGGCATGATTGAACTTCCTGTGCTGTACGCATCGTCAATCTCAACAAACTGGTACTCGTTTGAATTCCATATGATGATTTCCTCAGAAAAACGTGACAGATGCATCATGATAGTTGAAAGAGCCGATAAAAACTCAATCAGATAATCTCTGTCTGATACACCATCCATACTGTTAAGTGTCGGTCCGTAAAAATCCAGAAGCTGTGCTGTATAGTCCCTATCAAGCGGATATGTAGTGCCTGCGAGTGCTCCTGAGCCAAGCGGACAATAATTCATTCTCTTATATATATCGCACAGTCTTGATCTGTCTCTCTTAAACATCTCAAAATATGCACCCATATGGTGAGCCAGAGTGATTGGCTGGGCCTTCTGCAAATGTGTAAAGCCCGGCATGATAGTCTGTGTGTTTTCCTTCATAATCTTAAGGATAACAGCTAAAAGCTCCTTAAGCTCATCATCAGTCTCCTTCACTGTCTTTCTGGTGAAAAGACGCATGTCAAGAGCTACCTGGTCGTTTCTGCTTCGGCCGGTGTGAAGCTTCTTTCCTGTGTCACCAAGCCTGTCTATGAGTGTAGCCTCAACGAAGCTGTGGATATCCTCATACTTTGAGCTGATTTCAAGTTCTCCCGACTCCACCTCCTTAAGTATCTGCTTTAGGCAAGCCACTATATCGTTGCTCTCTGCCTGTGAGATGATGCCCTGCTTTCCAAGCATCGTGACATGGGCGATGCTGCCCTCTATATCCTCTTTATAAAACTTCTGATCAAATGAAATGGACGCATTGAAATTGTAAACGAGCTGATCTGTCTCCTTTGTGAAACGTCCTCCCCATAACTGTGCCATGAGATTCCTCCTTGATTATTAAATGATGATTTATTTTCATGTATCACAATGTATTGTATAAAAATAAGATGTGATACCGCCGCCTGCTCTAAACAGCCGCTTTACTGTGCTAAATTATATAATAATTTTTGCTGTCACGCAACCACATTTTCACCCACGTGCTGCAATCTCTCTGTCACGCTGCTCCTTGGAAAATACACAGCCGCAGTAGTACTGCCTGTACATATCATACTGCTTTGATATTTCCGTGGACTTTTTATAGCCCTCTTTCTTCTTAAAATCAGAGAAAAGATATCGCACTCCATATTGGCTCTCTAAATCTTTTCCTATCTCATTGAGCTTTTCGGCATTCTTCAACGGGCTGATGGAAAGTGTCGTAGTAAAAAAATCAAAGCCATGCTCCCTTGCATACTGTGCACTCTCCTCAAGACGCAGCCTGTAGCACTTAAAGCACCTCTCCCCGCCCTCAGGCACAGCCTCCATGCCGCGTGCCATATCGTAAAAGCGCTTGGTGTCGTACACACCCTCCACAAAATGAACCGGATTTTTCACCGGAAACTCATCTATAAAGCGCTTCTGCTCCTGTGCTCTCATGTGATATTCCTCTGGCGGATAAATGTTTGGATTGTAATAAAATACCGTCACCTTAAAATACTCCGAGAGTGTCTGTATGCAGTATGTGCTGCACGGTCCACAGCAGCTATGAAGCAAAAGCCGTGGAGTGCAGTTATTGTCCATGCAATTTTCTTTTATTAAATCTTCCATTAATTTTTGATAATTTATTTTGTTTGCCATATTATATTATTTCTTTCTTTTCTGCATATTTACTATTCTGATTAATTACTATTTCTGATATAAGCTGCATAATACGAACAAGGGCCGGAAGTCTCCTCCCGGCCCGGCTCATACTAATCCTCTTCTTCATATCCGAACATTAGTCTAAAAATCTTTTTTCCTGTTTCAGTCTTGAATATGCGCTTGTATGCCTTGTCGATTGCACGGTTTCCCGCATCATCCTCATACAGATTTACAAGGAAATCAGCCTCAACGAGTATCTGATAATCAAGACCATCTATATTGTCATATGTGTGATGGTGACCTATGAGAAAACAAATTCTTTCAACTATGTAATTCTCAAAGCCAAGCTGTGAGAGCATCTTCTGGGCGATTATCGGTCCCTCCTGCTCCTGAAGCTTTCCATCGCACCTGCCATACTTCTCCTCCGCCACACGTATGCCGATATCGTGTGTGTAAGCCGCTGCCTCAAGTATAAAGAGCGAGGCATCATCAAGCTCCTCTCCTATACCGATAAGCCTTGCATAGCTGTGCACCTTGGTGAAATGCTGGATTCTCTTTGGATCGCCATCATAGTAGGCAATCATATCCATAAACAAGTCGTCTAACTGTTGTTTACTATAACTGTCACTATCCATTTAATATATTTTTCTCCTGATAATATGTTAATTAGTCTCATTGCCGGCTTTTGCACCGACAATGATAACATACTACAAAGCGATCATTTTTTCAATATTTTTACACAAATATTTCTTATTTTTTGAAATCACTATGTTGTTTGTCACACTGTTATGTGAGAACAGTAACATCACTACTTTGCATCACGGAAAAATCCCCTGAATGCGAATTCAGACAAAGGCTTCTTGTAAAGCAGCTCTCCTATCAATATCTCAAGCGCTCCACCTGCAAAAATAGCAATATAACCAAACAAAGCAATCACCGGCAGACCAAGCGCTGCAATAGTATCGGCAAATCCCATAAATGCCGAATTATCAAGTGCCATAAATGCCGCCATGAACATAAACATAAATAGTATAAAGCCCAGTACAAAGTACTTATAGCATATGCTGGTGTACAGATAAGTTATAAGAAGAATAACATCAAGCATAAAAAGCGTATAGATAATCTGCGTCTTATCTGCCACTCCCATCTGTATCAGAACAACTCTTTCCACCACAAAAATTGTAAATATAATCAGGTTTATCACTGTGCTGGCAAGCACCGGAATGTATATCTGCAGCTTTTTTTTCAGCGATGTGGACTGGATAAGCTCAGATACATCCATAGACATAATAAGCTGAAACGTGAACATACCACTCATCATAAAGTATACACCGCCTATGATTGAGGTTCCTTTGCTGAATATCTCTGATGCTATTCCGAATATTGCAAAGAATACAAGCATAATCACATTCAGTTTCAGTTTATAACCATATTTCAATAATTTAAATCCTAATTTAATATCTTTAAGCATAATATTCTCCTTTTCAAATATACTTTCAATTTAAAATACCTCTACTCATCAACATATGATCTGCGGATACGCACCACCATATGATAATATGTCGCTGCAATCACACAAACGAGCGTTGCCGCAAGTAAAGGTGCAATAAACTTCAGTGTACCGCCATAAATCAAAACAGCTATACTACCGACAATTGCCGGGCAGACAAATATAAGCGCCAGCAGATAAATATACATTCCCATATCCATGTATCTGAATATATTTAATGAGCCAACCGAAACAATTGAAGATACCATGATGACATCAAACACCGACCAGATATTAATTCCGAATTCAATAAACGGCATTGTGGCGATGAGTACCGTAATCCCGATACGAATCGGTCTGACAAGTATATCAACAAGAACTGCATTTTCAAAATGCTTTACCCCATCAAAACCTGTCTTTAAAAAATGCATGCCAAATGCATTCTTCTTGCACATACAGCCGAAACAGAAATAATCCTGCACCATCTCGCACATCATATAAAAATCATAAATAATTACTACAACTCCTATCCATACCCAAACCTCTTTTGAACAGGCAATCAGCATTGATGTCAGAATTGCCAACAGCGGAATCAGTATATTTGTTATCAGACGATACTTGAAATTAGTCATAACACGGTAATCCCTGATGTATGTTAAAACCACGTGTTTTTGTGAAACCTTTTTTTCATTCATACTTCCTGACTTATTTTCCATAACACCTCACCCCGCACTAGCGCATCACAATCTTTGTGTTATTTTTCATGACCGCAACGCTTATCTGGTAAAGTGTCGGAATCTCCTTTGTCACATTAAGTCCTGCGAGCTTATCTATATTTTCCGCTAAGCATATGCCCTCGAAGCCATACGGATTTTTGGTCATTGAATAAAGCACCTTACCGGCAGCCTCTGTATCTGCTGCATCGCCTTTAATCAGGATATATTTTTCCTTCAAATCCTCAACAAAGCCCTGCTCCACAATCTGTCCGTTTTCCATTATAATGGCATAATCGGTGATATTTTCCATATCAGAGATATTGTGTGTAGAGAAAAATACGCTGCGCTTACCGTTGCCCTCATGGATATACTCGCCAATCATCTGACACAGCTTATCTCTCATCAGCGGATCAAGCGGCGATGCCGGCTCATCCAGCAAAAGAAGGTCTGTCTTTCGCGCCATGACTCCTGCCAGCATGAGCTTCATCTTCATACCATCCGAAAATGAACTGTTGGCCTTCTTCATATCAATGCTGCCATGTGAAAATATTGCAAGCTCCTCACAATATCTGTGAAAATCATCTGCTGAAAAATCATCAAACATCAGCTTACTGATTTCCTCGATATCCTTAACTGTCCACTGCGGCAGATAGTATTTGCCCGGTCCTGTGTAGCCTATGCGGTTTTTAATATCTCCCGAGTTTTCCTTCTGTTTGTCAGAATACTGTCCAAAGTATGTGATTTCACCTTTATAGTCAAGCCTGATTCCTGTTAATATATTTAAAAGTGTTGTCTTTCCTGCTCCGTTTTCTCCGATTAAGGCTGTGGCAAAGCCCTGCGGTATTGCGAAATTCTCCACATCCAGTGTGAAGTTTTTAAGCTTCTTTGTGATTTTTGCTGCCTCAATTGCATTCTTTGTTGTCATTTTCATTCCTCCTGACTCATTTTCATATCCTTATTAAATATGAACTGATTCTTACTTAAATTTTGCCTTGTTTGTAGCTACCCATAATCATTATATTAAATAAATCTTGATATAATTTGTGTTACAAACTCCATTAATAGCTGACCTAATGCTGTCATCACTATATTTATTATACTCATAACCAATCTACTCCTGTCATTCTACATCAAGCAATGCCTCAAGCATTCCCTTAAGCTCGTCGTTTGAGATTCCAGCCACCTCAGCCGCGGCTATCGCGTCTGTCAGCGACTCCTCCACCTTGCGCAGGTGCTGTTCCTTTATCATCTCGCTGTCCTGTGCATTGACATAAAAGCCCTTGCCCTGCGCCGCTGTGATAAGCCCCTCATCTGCAAGCTGCTCATAAGCCTTCATCGTGGTTATCACGCTGATTTTCAGGTCCTTCGCCAGCCCTCTTATCGACGGAAGGAACTCCCCCTGCTCATACCTGCCGGCCAAAATATCTGTCTTGAAGCTGTCCGCTATCTGCTGATAGATGGGCACTCCTGAATTTTGCATCAGCTTCATATGCTACCTCCGTACTGTATTTATTAACTGTTTATGTGTTATATATACACTATATACATTTTAATGTCAATACCTTTCTATAATTATCTCTCTAAGAATTTCACCTCAAAATTTTGATTTGACATACACTCTTATATCTGATACTATAATATAGCTTGCCGATATGGCTCAGTAGGTAGAGCGACGCACTCGTAATGCGTAGGCCACCGGTTCGATCCCGGTTATCGGCTTCATACATAAAAAACACCTCATTCAAAACTGAATGAGGTGTTTTTTTATTACAAAAATCCCCTTGACATTTATAAAAAATATATTAAAATTATCTCGTTGGTTTATTTTTAGTAAACAAAAAATCTATTATTAAACCTACAGTAAATATAACGTAAAATGTATTAGAAAAGGAAGTAAACATGGATATCGGACATCGTATGAAGGAGCTTCGTATCCAGTACGGACTTACCCAGCAGGAGCTAGCTGACAGGGCTGAGCTGACGAAGGGATTTATCTCCCAGCTCGAGCGAAATCAGAATTCACCGTCAGTCGGCACCCTGCTTGATATCATCCAGTGCCTGGGTATGACACCGGCGGAGTTTTTTACAGATTCGGAACCTGAGCAGATTGTATACAAGGCAAACGACTATTTCGAGAAAATTGACGAGGAAAAAAACAGCAAGGTGGAATGGATCATTCCAAACGCACAGACCCGCTCCATGGAGCCTGTCAGGCTCACTCTTCATCCGGGTGGCAGTTCTGAAATATATCTGCCTCAGGAGTGTGAGGAGTTTGGATATGTAATAAAGGGTACCGTGAAGCTTTGCTATGGTGGCAAAGTGCACACCGTAAAGGCCGGTGAGTCCTTTTATTTTAAAGCCGGTAAAAAGCATTTTATTGAAAATAAGTCTTCAAAGGATGCCGTGCTCATATGGGTCAGCAATCCTCCAAGCTTCTGACGTTTCCCCTGCAGAAGCTCTTTTATAGGGCTGTAATTACTGCCTGCCGCATTTTTAGTGTGTACAGCAGCAAATTATAAACATACAGGTCCTACCAGTACTATAATTACATGAGAAAGGTTTACACCATGGGAAAGAAATTAATTGATTTTATCGATATCACAAAGTCGTACAACGGCAATGTTGTACTCGACGATTTAAATCTATACATCAGAGAGAATGAGTTTCTGACGCTGCTTGGACCATCCGGCTGCGGAAAGACCACTACGCTTCGCATGCTCGGTGGCTTTGAGACACCGGACAAGGGAAAAATCATGTTTGATTCAAAGGACATCACAAATGTGCCTGCAAACGAGAGAAATCTGAACACTGTTTTCCAGAAATACTCTCTTTTCCCTCATATGACAATCGCTGAAAATATCGCGTTTGGTCTCAAAATAAAGAAAAAAAGCAAGGCTTACATAGATGACAAAATAAAGTATGCATTAAAGCTCGTCAATCTCGACGGCTTTGAAAACCGCTCTGTGGATTCTCTTAGCGGAGGCCAGCAGCAGCGTATCGCTATTGCAAGAGCTATTGTAAACGAGCCTAAGGTACTGCTGTTAGACGAGCCGCTTGGTGCTCTCGACTTAAAACTGCGCCAGAGCATGCAGTATGAGCTCATCCGCCTCAAAAACGAGCTCGGTATCACCTTCGTCTACGTCACACACGACCAGGAGGAGGCTCTTACCATGTCTGACACCATCGTTGTTATGAATCAGGGCTATATCCAGCAGATTGGCACACCGGAGGACATTTACAATGAGCCTGAAAACGCCTTTGTCGCTGACTTTATCGGACACAGCAATATCATCGACGGTATTATGATAAAGGATAAGCTTGTCGAGATACTCGGTGTAAAAATGCCTTGTGTGGACGAGGGCTTTGGTGAGAACACACCTGTCGATATAGTCATCCGCCCGGAAGATGTGGAGCTGGTGCCTGCGGAGGACGGCTACATGCAGGGCGATGTCGTGTCAAATATCTTCAAGGGAGTGCACTATGAGCTTGAGGTAAAGGCAAACGGCTACGACTGGATGGTACACACCACCAAATATGTAGAGGTCGGCAGTCATGTGGGTATCAGGGTGATTCCATTTAATATCCAGGTAATGCACAAGCCTGAGTCCTCAGATGAAAAGGCGGTGGAGATAGATGTCTAAAATAAAGAAACAGCTGCTCGCAGGGCCGTACCTCATATGGATTATCGGATTTATCATACTTCCGCTTTTCATGATTGTGTACTATGCATTTAAAGGCTCTGACGGAGGCTTCACATTTGAATATGTGGCTGCAATAGCACAGCACACCAATATCAAGGCACTGCTTTTATCCCTACGGCTTGGAATCATATGCACCATAATATGCCTGGTGCTGTCCTATCCGCTTGCGATGATTTTAAACGGCTTAAAGATTAAAAATCAAAGCTTTGTGGTATTTGTTTTCATGCTTCCCATGTGGATGAACTTTATGCTTCGAATACTCGCATGGAAGCAGCTTTTGTCCAAAAACGGTGTCATCAACTCGATACTCACCACTCTCGGACTGCCGGGCTTTAACATCATGAATACCTCCGGAGCAGTCGTGCTTGGCATGGTCTATGACTTTCTGCCATTCATGCTGCTGCCTATATACAACTCCATGACCAGAATCAAAAACGACTGGATTGAGGCGGCTCTTGACCTCGGTGCAAACAAAGTCACAATATTTTTCAAGATTATACTGCCACTTACAGTGTCCGGTGTCATAAGCGGCATCGTAATGGTTTTCGTGCCATCACTCACATCCTTTGCCATCTCACAGATACTCGGTGGCGGCAAGGTCCTGCTCATCGGAAATATCATAGAACAGGATTTCGTCCATGGCTCGCAGTGGGGCGCAGGAAGCGGTCTCTCACTCGTGCTCATGGTATTCGTATTAATCAGCATGGCACTCGTCAATCTGTTTGATAAGGAAGGAGACCAGAGCGCATTATGGTAAAGAAAATAGCATCCAGGGTATATATGGGACTGATTTTTTTGTTTCTGTATCTACCTATCGTTGTATTAATAGTACTCTCCTTCAACAACTCCAAATCCAAGGTTAAATGGGGAGGCTTCACGCTCGACTGGTACATAAAGTGCTTTCAGAGTGAGCGGATTATGTCGGCATTTTCTACAACACTGCAGATTACGCTGCTTGCAGCTGTGATTTCTACAATAATAGGAACTCTCGCAGCCATGGGTATAAGCGCCATGAAGAAACGTAACCAGACAATCTATCTGGGCGCTACAAACATCCCGATGCTCAATGCAGATATCGTGACCGGTATCTCAATGATGCTTTTGTTTGTAAAATTCATGAATCTGGGCTTTGTGACAGTGCTTATCGCACACATTACGTTCAATATCCCTTATGTGATACTCAATGTGCTTCCAAAGCTCAAGCAGACCAACAAATACACCTATGAGGCCGCACTTGACCTGGGCGCATCACCTCTATATGCATTTTTCAAGGTCACCTGGCCTGAAATAAGTCCCGGAGTGTTCTCCGGCTTTATGATGGCGGTCACAATGTCACTCGATGATTTCTCCATCACCTACTTTACGAAGGGTGCCGGAGTAAACACACTCTCAACCATGCTCTACACAGAGCTGAAAAAGGGTGTAAAGCCGGAGCTGTATGCTCTGTCAACCATACTTTTCTTCACAGTGCTTCTGCTTTTGGTTGTGATAAACATCAACTCAAACCAGATACCTGTCAGCGCTGCAAAGAAGCCTGCAAGGGCTAAAAAGCTGCGCATCGTAAAGCGTAGTGTGAGCATCGCAATTGTTGCAGTACTCGTAATCGGCTGCTTTTCGGTATTTACCATAAGCGCCGGAAGCACGAACAATGACAATGCCATAACAGTGCTAAACTACGGTAAATACATCGATGAATCAGTAATCGACAGCTTCGAGCAGGAAACCGGAATCACCATTAAATACGAGGAATACGAGGAGCCTGAGGAGATGTACACGAAGTACAAGTCCGGTGCCATCGATTACGATGTCATCTGCACCTCTGACTACATCATCGAGAAGCTCATAAGTGAGGGTGAGGTCAACAAGATAGACTACAGCTCAATGCCAAACTATCAAAATGTAAATCAGGATATAATCGACATGTCCGCATCCTTTGACCCGACACATGAATATACTGTGCCTTATTTCTACGGCACACTCGGCATATTATACAATAAAAAGATGGCTGATGCATCAGACCTGAATACCTGGGACTGCCTGTGGAACGGCAAATACAAGGACAACATGATTATGATTAATTCTGTCCGTGATGCCTTTACTCCTGCCCTTCGCACACTTGGCTACTCGATAAACGAGACAGACACAGCAAAGCTCGATGAAGCATTCGATATACTGAACAAGCAAAGCAGTGATGTGCTCGCCTACTACGTGGATGAGACCTGCGATGAGATGGTTGCTGAAAATGCGGCAATCGCAGTGTGCTACTCCGGTGAGGCTGCTGCAGCCATGGCTGAAAATGACAACCTGGACTATATCGTGCCAAAGGAGGGCTCAAACCTCTGGATTGACTCATGGTTTATTCCAAAGACATGCAAGAATAAAGAGGGCGCACAGGAATTTTTGAACTATATCTGCAGTGATGAGCCGGCACAGCTCAACTTTGAATATGTATACTACGCATCACCTATCCAGTCTGTCATCGACAGCCAGGATGCGGAAACAAAGGAAAATGAGGCGATTAATCCTCCTTCCGATATGTTCAAAAACTGTGAAGTATACAGAGCTTTAAATGATGATGACGCAACTCTTTACAACACACTGTGGCAGAGGCTCAAATCAGATTAAAAATGGATTGCGCAGCTGTATTTTGTATGATGTCACAAAAATGAAGTCTAAAAATTGTAAAAAAATACATATTGCAAACTACACCAAACAATGATAGAGTAAAACCCACGAAGCGCCTGCTTCGTGGGTTTTACTTTTCCACGGGATCCGATATTTTTATGCTCCGCAAGGAGATTTATGAAATACACGGAGTTTTTACATACTATAGAAACTGAAATAACCGCAAGACTTGACAATAATTTCAAGCTTACCATCCATCCTGTCAAAAAGAACAACGGGATGATCTACGACGGATTGGTGATTATCAATCCCAAATTCAATATAGCACCGACTATTTATCTCAATCCTTACTACCATTGGTATCTTGATGGTGTATCCATTGATTCTATTCTCGATGCCATTTTATCCACCTACAATGATTTCAAGCCAACTGAAGATTTTGACATAAGCTTCTGTGATGATTTTTCCAAGGTAAAGGAGAAAATAATTTTCCAGCTCATAAGCTACGACAAAAACCAAAAGCAGCTAAAGGACGTGCCCTATATCAAATATCTGGATTTTGCCATCATATTTGAAGTATATGTAGGAGCGCAACTGCCTGAATTTGGCACCATTACAGTCACAGATTCGCTTCTGTCACGCTGGGGCATAGATACAGAAACACTAATCCGCGCCTCAATGCAAAATACCCCAAGGATACTTCCATGCTCAATAATCAACATGGCAGAGTTTCTTGCCAAAAAATGTCCGGGCTATGCCAATCAGATGCGCGCAGTCTGTGATTTTGACAGCCTGCCTATGTATATCCTTACAAACAGCAGGCAGACAAATGGTGCATCCGCCATACTCTACCCGGGTGTGCTAAGCTCTCTGGCAAAAAAGCTCGGCGGCAATATGCTGCTCATACCAAGCAGTATCCATGAGTTTCTGGTAATGCCGCTGGATAGCGATATAGATGTCTGCAACCTAAGCGAATTCATCTGTGAGGTAAACTCTACAGAGGTACGCGACGAAGAAGTACTCGGCGAGAGGTATTACATATACGATAGTAAAACAGACACTGTCTACTGATAATCATATAACCTGATAATCATACGCGATAACACAAAATACCGGATATCATATCATAGATATGTATCCGGTATTTTACTTTCTAAGAACATAGTTGGAAATTCATGAAAGTTATTGGCCTGTTATTTGCAGAGCAATGTACTAGTTGCCAAGCAGCATGTCGTAAAGCTTCTCATACTCTTTCGCAGATGCCTTCCATGAGAAGTCATGCCTCATGGCGCGCTGCATCATCTCCTGCCATCTGTCCTTATGGTTTTCAAACACATCAAGAGCATATTTGATGACATGCAGCATATCATGCGCATTATAATTGGCAAAGGAAAAGCCATCGCCCGTATTCTCGTACTCATTGTACGCTGCTACAGTGTCCTTAAGACCACCGGTCTCCCTGACTATAGGCAGCGTACCATATCGCATAGACATGAGCTGGCTCAAGCCGCACGGCTCAAAAAGAGACGGCATGAGAAATGCGTCACAGCCTGCATATATCTCATGTGCATTTTCCTCTGAGTAGCCGATATATACTCCAAGCTTCTGCGGATACCTGCCATGGAAATAATTAAACATTTCCTCGTACTGCTGCTCTCCTGTGCCCTGCACTATAAACTGTACATTCATGGTGGAAAGCATCTCCTCCATCACATATGCCACCAGATCAAAGCCCTTCTGATTTGTCAGACGCGAAACCATTCCAATCAGCATGACATCCTTATCCACAGCCAGACCATACTTCTCCTGCAGCTGACGCTTATTAACGACCTTTCCACTCAATTCCCTTACAGAAAAATGCTTATCCAGATATGTATCCTTCATAGGATTAAAGACATCATAATCTATACCGTTTACAATGCCTCTCAAATGCCTGCGCCGCTCAAGCATCAGGCCATCCAGACCCTCTCCTCCCTCAGGTGTACAGATTTCATCTGCATATGTCGGACTGACAGTCGTAATCTCATCTGCATATACTATGCCGCCCTTTAAATAATTAGCCTCACCGTAGAACTCCAGCTCCCCTGAATTAAAAATATGCTCCGGAAGTCCTGTAACATCAGCCACCTCTTTAATCTTCCAACGCCCTTGAAACTTCATATTGTGAATGGTAAAGACTGTCTTTATGCCGGCATAGAAATTGTCTGAGCCGTACACAGTCTTTAGAAAAACCGGCAAGAGTCCTGTCTGCCAGTCATTACAATGTATCACATCCGGGGCAAAATCTATAACCGGCAAAGCCTCAAGCACCGCCTTTGAAAAGAAAGCAAATTTCTCCACATCCTCATATATATTGTTGTATGGCTTATCTCCTGCAAAGTAAAACTCATTGTCCACAAAATAATATGTCACACCATCATACTGCGATGTAAAAATTCCCACATACTGCCTGCGCCAGTTGAGATTGACATAAAAATGACAGACGAACTTAAGCTGTGGCAGTAATTTATCATCCATACATTTGTACTTCGGAAGTATAACTCTCACGTCATATCTGTCCTTGTCAAAATATTTTGGTAAAGTTCCCACTACGTCAGCTAGTCCACCTGTCTTCATATAAGGTATTGCCTCTGATGCGGCCATTAATATTTTCATTTTGTCCATGCTGAAACCTCCCCCAGATTACAGTTATTTAAACAACGATTAATCTGATAAAAAATATAGTATACATCCTGAAACCAATAGAATGTATACTATATTATATCACGCGGGAGTACATTTTGCCTAGTAAATTTATCAAAACGTGGTTTTATTTGTCTATAATGACGATTTTTACATCCCTAGACGTATTTTGTCTGTAATCAGGGCAATAAACTCCGAATTGGTAGGCTTGCCCTTACCATAGTTTACAGTGTATCCAAACATGGAGTCTATCGTATCCATCCTGCCTCTGCTCCATGCCACCTCGATAGCATGCCTTATGGCTCTCTCCACCCTGCTTGAGGTAGTCTTGTACTTCTTTGCAATAGTGGGATACAAAAGCTTCGTGATAGAGCTAAGCATTTCCATATCCTCAACGCACATCACTATCGCAGTCCTAAGATACTGATATCCCTTTATATGAGCCGGAACACCTATCTCATGAATGATATCCGTCACCTGTGTCTCAAGGGATTTTTTCTCCATATATGTATCATCAAGTGGCTCAGTGTCACCGGATGCTCTCTTTACATACACAAGTACCACATCAGAACCGGCATTACCGTTTATCATGCTGTATGCTTCATCACTACTTCTTGCTGTTCCTAAAAACTCCATGCCCTTTAATAAACTCTGCATGTTTTTCTTTTCGTCTGCTGCTGCGACATTTAAAGTGCTCATTAAAATCTCCTATGCCGCCAATTACTGTCATGTCAAAACAAATTGTATGTTTTTATGATAACACATTTTGTCGAATTTTGTCGAGAGCGTATTTTTTTTTAAATTTTATGTAACCATTCAGCCCAACGCATATTTGCAAAACCACACGATACCCATGCTTTCTCTATTCTTCAAACTGAGAGTTATACAGCTCTGCGTAAAATCCGTTCTTTGCAAGAAGCTCATCGTGTGTACCCTGCTCGATAATATCTCCGTCCTTCATGACAAGAATCATATCGGCATTCTTGATAGTAGACAGCCTGTGGGCGATGACAAAGCTTGTTCTGCCCTTCATCAGATTGTCGAGTGCCTTCTGGATACGGATTTCTGTACGTGTATCGACAGAGGATGTGGCCTCATCAAGGATAAGGATTGGATTGTCTGCAAGAATGGCTCTTGCTATTGTCAAAAGCTGCTTTTGTCCCTGTGACACATTAGAAGCATCCTCGTTGAGCTCCATATCATAGCCACCCGGCAATGTCTGGATAAAGTGATGCGCATGTGCTGCCTTTGCTGCCGCGATGACCTCCTCATCTGTGGCATCCAGACGGCCGTAGCGGATATTTTCCATAATGGTGCCCTTAAAGAGCCATGTGTCCTGCAATACCATGCCGAATGCATCTCGCAGATCGGCTCTGTTGTAATCCCTGATATCATGTCCGTCTACAAGAATGGCACCTGAGCTTACATCATAAAATCTCATAAGAAGCTTGACCATGGTAGTCTTTCCCGCTCCTGTCGGTCCAACGATAGCAACCTGCTGTCCCGGCTTTACCTTTGCAGAAAAATCATTGATGATGATCTGGTCAGGATTATAACCAAAGTGTACATGCGAAAACTCTACACTTCCCTCGATATGGTCTGGCTTTACAGGATTTTCCACTGTTATATCCTCTTCCTCCTCCTCGAGGAACTCAAATACACGCTCAGATGCAGCCGCCATCGACTGAAGCTGGTTTGCCACCTGCGCTATCTGCTGGATTGGCTGTGTGAAATTCTTCACATACTGTATAAAGGCCTGGATATCACCGATTGTGATGACATTCTTTATGGCAAGTATACCACCTGAGATGGCTACTCCCGCATATCCTAAGTTTCCTACAAACTGCATGATAGGCATCATAAGTCCAGAGAGGAACTGTGATTTCCATGCGGATTTGTAGAGCACATTGTTGGCCTCCTTGAAGGTCTTTACAGTCTCAGCCTCTTTATTGTATGCCTTTATGACAAGGTGACCTCCGTACACCTCCTCGACCTGCCCGTTTATGTGCCCCAGATATTCCTGCTGCTGTCTGAAGTATTTCTGTGAATGCTTTATGACAAACGAAATAAGTATCATCGAAACTGGCAGGATAACGAGTGAAATCAGCGTCATGAGCGGTGAAATCGACAGCATCATGACCAGTGTACCTACCAAAGTGGCAACAGATGTAATAATCTGAGTGATACTCTGGTTTAAGCTCTGTCCAAGTGTGTCCACATCGTTTGTGATACGCGAAAGTACCTCACCGTATGTCCTTGACTCGAAATACTTCATCGGCATACGGTTGATTTTGCTCGTTATGTCCTTACGCATCCTGTAGCAGGTCTTCTGCGTGATGCCTGTCATGATAAGCCCCTGGGCAAACATAAAAATGGCACTCACAACATATAAAGCCAGCGTAAACAAAAGAACCTTTGCAATATAATCAAAATCTATGCCGCCTGTTCCTGCAATCTTGTTCATGAGTCCCTCGGCAAGCGCAGTGGTGGCTTTACCCATGATCTTAGGTCCTGCAACGGAAAAGACAGTCGAAACTGCAGCAAATATCATAACCGCAATTATAGCAGCCCAGTATCTGCCAAGGTACTTTATGAGCTTCTTTGTAGAGCCCTTGAAATCCTTGGCCTTCTCTGTAACCATTCCGGGGCCTCTGCCCATTGGCCCTCTTGGCCTCTTAGGAGGCATCTTGAACTGTTCGTTATTATTCTCACTCATCTTACATGCCCTCCTTTTTGTTATCATCAAGTCCAAGCTCCTTTGCAGAAAGCTGTGACTGTGCAATCTGCATATATACATCGCAATTTTTAAGAAGCTCCTCATGGGTGCCTTTTCCTACGATTTTACCGTCATCGAGCACGAGAATCTGGTCAGCATGAATAATCGTGCTGATACGCTGTGCCACGATAATGACGGAAGCATTCTCTGTCACCTCAGATAAGGCTGCACGAAGACGCGCATCTGTCTTCATATCAAGTGCTGAGAAGCTGTCATCAAACACATAGATATGAGGATCCTTTGCAATAGCTCTTGCGATGGCAAGCCTCTGTTTCTGACCACCGGACACATTTGAGCCGCCCTGTGCGATTGAGCTGTCATATCTGTCATTCTTTGTCTCTATAAACTCAGAAGCCTGTGCGATATCCGCTGCCTTTTTTATCTGCTCATCACTCGCGTCTGCTTTACCAAAGCGCAGGTTTGAGGCGATGGTTCCTGAGAAAAGAATACCTTTCTGCGGAACAAAGCCTATTGACTCGCGAAGCTCGCTTAGTGTGTAGTCTCTGATATCGTGTCCATCAAGCTCTATTGAGCCTCCCGTCACGTCATAGAAACGCGGAATCAGGTTTACAAGTGTAGACTTTCCACAGCCGGTACTTCCGATGATAGCTGTGATTTTGCCCGGCTCCGCCACAAAATCTATGTCTGAGAGCACATCCTCCTTTGCTCCCGGATATCTGAAATCCACATGGCTGAAACGGATAACACCTCTGTGATCAGCCTCAGTAACAGGCTCTTTTGGATCATTTACGGTGCTGTTTGTCCTTATGACCTCATCGATACGCTCTGCCGCAACACCTGCTCTCGGAAGCATGATGGACATGGCTGAAAGCATGAGGAATGACATAACAATCATCATGGCATATGTAATAAACGCAGTCATGGTACCTACCTGCATAGAGCCCTTGTCTATTCTGCCTGCTGCAATCCACACGATACCGAGTGTGATGCAGTACATGATCATGGACATACCCGGCATCATAAAGGTCATGACGCGGTTTGTAAACAGCTGTGTGCGTGTAAGCTCGCGGTTAGCCTCATCAAACCTCTTTTCCTCCTCCTTCTCACGGCCGAACGCCCTGATAACGGAAAGACCTGTAAGAATCTCACGCGAAACAAGGTTTACCCTGTCTACAAGAGTCTGCATAATCTTGAACTTAGGCATCGCAATGCCGACCAGTGTGAAAATAAAAACCATGATGACAGCAACCGCAATCGCAATCACCCACTCCATGCCGGATTTGGTCTGTGCCACCTTGATGATACCACCGATACCAACGATTGGCGCGTAAAGCACCATACGAAGCATCATGGTAGTAACCATCTGAATCTGCTGTATATCATTCGTGCTTCTCGTGATAAGTGATGCCGTAGAGAATTTGTTAATCTCGGCATTTGAAAAACCTACAACCTTTGAAAAGGTCTTCTCCCTCAAATCCCTGCCGACAGCGGCACCAACCTTAGAAGCCGCAAAGCCTACAACGCAAGCTGCTATAAGCATAATTGCTGCAAAGGCTGCCATCTTGGCTCCTGCCTTCCACAGATAAGCAATCTGGTTGGCATCCACATCAATTCCCGCATTCTCGTCACACTTTGTCGCAAAAGCTACACCCATGGACTTTAAGGTAGAGGAACCCACCGCATCGATTTTGTCCTGCACCTTGCTTCTTATCTGCTTTATCATGGTATCATCAAGTGCTGCTGACTGCGGGATAGCTGATGCATCCACATCCATCTGCTCCCCCGACTGAAAAGCCTGATATGCCATGACAAGAGGAACCAAAAGCTCCTCATCCCGCTCATCAAGTGTGTCAGAATCAGCTGTCAGCTTGTATTTTGTCACACTGTCATCAGATTTTGAAGCATCCTGTGCCTCATAACAGTCTGTAAATTTTTCTTTCTCGTCAGACAGCATAAATGTCTGTGCCATCTGATAATCCTCCGATGTAATCTCCTTTGGCAGGATATGCTCAATGCCGTGATCCTGGATACCCACATCAATGATGTCTGATGTGTACGCAGGCAAAGCCAGGTCACAGTAAGCCTGTGCAATGAGGAAAACAAAAATTAATATGATCCATCGCCAGTATGGAATCAGGTTTTTGAAAATTTTACTCATAAACGTTTCCTTTCTTTCCGGTTAATTATCCCCCATACACGAATGCAAAAATATCCGCAATCGTGCGCATACTATCTATTTTATCAATTAGCGCGGATAATTCAATAAAGAAAGTATAAAGAAACGGTAAAAAAACAAGGACCATACGAGCTGATTCTCAGCTCATATGGTCCTTGCTATATAGAAAAATATATTATATACACTAATCCAGGTCTGCAAGACCTACACGCTGTATCTGGAAGGTCTTGTATGCCTTGGCTGTTGTGGTCTCTTTATCCCCACCACTCGCCAGTGACTGATAAATCTTACTATATCCTACGGCATAAATCTTTATAGAATTATTTCCCTCCGGTAAAGTGTCCAATGGTACCTTTACCTTATATGTTTTATTATTTTCAAAGAAGTCCCTTGGATCTTTATTTAATTTACCGTTTTCTTTACTGTCATTTATCAGTTCATTTTCTGTTCCATCATTATTCAGTGAGTAGATATCCCAGTTCATCTTCTTTAAGTAAATCTTATCATCTCCGGTGCCAATCGTTTCATCATTTGGATTTTTTTGTGGATCCTCGATATAAAATCCCATATAAACAACAGTTTTATCATCAATCTGATTACGTACGAGGTTTGAATCCTTTACCGTAAAATAAACATCCTGCGTACTATCTGCACCATCTAATCTGGCATCTGCTTTATTAGCTGCATCTTCTTCAATGGCATCATCAATAGTTGCATATAATGTAGATATGTCATTTGAATCGGTATCAGCATTCTCCTTAAGATAAATTGACGGCTCATGAACCGCTGCACTATATGCAGCAATCATAGTGTTTATATAAAGCTTCAATTCATCATCATAATTTGAGAAATCAGAATGTCCTACACCTGAGTATGTTACATTTCCCATTGTGTAAATATAATAATTATTTCTTACATCCTTTGGAGACTGCTCATAAATTCCATGTTTTGACAAGGTATACCAAACAACAATATCACTCTCACCATCACCATCAGCATCCTGATTCATATCCAGCTGGTAGTACTGCTTATGAGTGGTAGCTATATTAATTTCGTCAGCAATCTTAAAAGGATATGTGGTAATCTGTCCTGAATTAACCTTGACTGCCTTATTAGTCTTAGCTTCAAAATCATTACCATCTAGCCCTGAATACAGTCTGTACTCACCATGATCATTATCTGCCCACTGATACTGATTTAAATCCGCATAAGTAAATCCCTGATTCTGTCTGACAATAACTGAATTATCGGATTTTGGCTCATATGCAATATCAGTGTTATTCTTTTCAGCAGTCTGTACAGCTTTATCAAAATCCTCATCAGTACTCTGTAATGTATTGCCCTTCTTTAAATACGCATTTGACAAGATTCCATACCTATCCAGTCCGACAGTATCACGAATTATAGAGTTAAACTTATATCCCCAGACATTATTATATTTATTATCATTTTTATTATTACAAAATGACGTTGTATCATGAGCAAACAATACCGGTTTTCCTGACTGGATATATGCTTTTATTTTATCGAGATGATTATTTGTATTATCAATATCATAACAATCACCAAATCCAATCACAAGCATATCGTATGTCTGCAGCTTATCACATACCTCATCCATTTTAGGTACGTTGTCATAACGAACTGTTTCTATATCCAGGTCAAAATCCTTCACTTGACTAAGTAATTTATGAAACTTTGTCTTGCTATCATTCTTCTGTGCCTGCATATCAAAATTTCCCCTAAAGCCCTCATTATGCTCCAACTTTGAATTAATCTGAAGAATCTTGACTTTTGTAGGACTGCCTTTTGAATTTTTGACATACACATATCCGGATTTCTGATCATATCTGTAGCTATTTGTAGCCTGACTTACACGAAGCTGCCAAGGCATAACTCCTACATAGCCATTCGGCAAATCATAGACCAGTTTATAATTATAATTGCCTGCATTCAGACTATACATATATTTACCATCATCACCCATTACCGGATTCACAATAGTACCATCACAATATAATTTTATTTTATTTGCAGCTATTCCTTCATTGGTTGTCGAAAACTTACCATCAGAATTTGAATCCAAAAACAGCTGTGCATTAAAACTTGCTTTGGAATCAGCACCACCTGCATTGTTTATTGAAAATTCCAATGTAATCTGATTATTACTAATCTCAACATAATCTGTATCTTTTACTTTTTCCTGCTCCTTGAGTAATATTTCAGGTTTTTCAGTAGTCAGGTAGGTAACAAGCTCCGCTGGCTCATTTGACTGTTTTTTTAAATTTCCCTTGCTGTCCACTTTAAGAACATTGTCTTTATCTTTTGCATAACATAAAAGAGTAAAAACATTTGAACAGTTGTCTATATACTTCTCATTAATTCCTCTGCCATAATCAATAGAGAAAAAGCCATCTGAAAAGACGACAGGAAAGCCTGCCTTTATATAATCCTCCAATTCTGAAACCTTCTGCTTAGTAATATCATTGCCTGAACCTCTGTATGTGTTTGGAGCAGTTAAATAATCAGCATTATTTCCATTTCCTCTTAATGTAAGCTGAGTATTAAGCGCCTCTCCATTATTTATATAATCAGTATCCAGCAATCCCGCATGACCATTCTTGAGCATATCATATCCCCAATAATTTACCACATCTTTCGGATTTATAACAACAATGTCACCAACATTTGAGTATTTAAGCCCATCCATTTTCCAATCATTATATACTGTATGACCATCTCTATAATTCAGATTATCGGCTACAAGTCCCATATATATCATGTCATAGTTATTAAGGTCCTCTATTCTTCCAATAAATTCTGCACTCGTAACCCTTGTTATCGTAACCTTTTTTTCCTCCGGACATCTTGTTCCAAGCCATTTTTTAAGCTTATCATAATTTAAAGCGTCAGAAGCATTTTTTACAGTTCCGGGCTCTATATCCAGTATGTTCAGACTATCTGTCGGATTTATAATGTCTCTTTTATCAGCATACGATATGATATAGCTTAAAACTATCGCCTTTGAAATCTTCTTGTCATAATACGCATACTCGTCCTTTCCAAGAGTACTATTTTCTTTTTTCCTGCTTGTATTCTCTGAGTTGATGTACTCTGCTATCTCGTCAAAATTCTCATTTTTAGCATCATTGACAAATTGTGTTTCATCTTCATTTGCAATAAATGCAGAAGCAAAATCATCTCTTAAAACAAATGGCACATCCGTATCAGGAGAATAGTTTCGTGGAATGACATATTCGTTGCCGACCACATAGCCATGTGTACGAGTTGAACTGGCAACTTTGTAATACGTTATGACATTTTTATCATTCCAGTTAATAAAATTATCAGTAGAGTCCTTTGTAAAATTCAAGGAACTGAAATTGTTACAGCTCAAAAGACCTGCAAGCTTTTTAATATTACTTGAGTAATCTGCAGATGAAGAAGCCCACACAATACCATTATCCACTATAACAGGCATCATGATACCACTCTGATGTACACGCTGGACTATCTGCTTTACCTTGTCCCATGAAATGTCATTATCAGTATTATATGTTACAGCATCGTTTCCTAAATCATTTGAAAGGACGGACTTTGAGCCGGAAAGATAGAGTAAATCAATTGTTGACACATCTATCTGCTCAAGCTCCTTGGGTGTGACCGTTTTTACCTTGAAGGTCATATTGGCAGTCTTATCATCATCGCCTGTCTTGCCCTCCTGATTGAATACACCTGTTCTGAACCAGTTATTGTTCTTGAAACCACCCTTATAATATATGTGTGTAGTATTTACAGGATAATCAAGCGAGCCGTTTTTATCAGCCTCCATTATATAGTCACCTTTTCCCTTACCTACATAGGTATATGTCTGGCTGTCCTTAACTATATCAAAATATCCATCTGTATCTGTGAGGATTACCTTGCCTGTGTTACCATCATTATTCTCTGTAGCAGAATCAGCTATCGAAGCATCACCTGAAATATCATCTGCGCCGTTCTTACCTGCCGGCTGATTGTCCGGTGCGCCGTCATCTATCTTCTCGTACGGATTCTGTGAGTCAAGCACTGCTCCATACTCACCGGTCTCATCGTAATTAAACTCAACAGGTACCTCAGTGTCCACCTCATAGTAGGTCTCATCATCCGTGATTTTGTCTGCCGGAACATACTCCATCTCTACTGTGTAGTATGTATACTTCTCATAATCCGGCTTACTTCCATCAGGCAGACCTGCCATCCGGTCAGCCCTGGCAACAAATTCATATGGTAAGGTAGTATCTGATTTGTCAGTCCTGTAAATATATGCCTTTGGGTCATATTTTGCGATGGCTTGCATGCTCTCATCGGAAACGATTGCATATGAACTCTTTATAGCATAGACTACATGCTTCTCAACGGCATCATCACCTGCGCCTGTATCTGTCGTATTATCTGTACTGCTGTCTGTATTTCCATCAGCCTTCTGTGAATTATCAGCCGGTACCAGATACTGGGTGTTTGTCATACCATCCGGCAATTTGACCGCAGTAAAAGCAACACTGTAGTAGCCTCTTTTTCCGGGTGCCTTAATTTGATTGCCATTTTCAGTCTCTGTATTTGAGCCATCTTCTGTCTCATCCTCGCCCTGCATGAAAACATAATGGTCAACATTCTGTCTGTAATGACCTATAGGCAGTCCCTCTTCATTTACAGCAAGCTGGTAATCGGTATTGAACTTATAATCTCCCTCCGCCTGCTCTGTCATCTTATAACCGGTGGTACCCTTGTTTATTCTGTCCATATCTACAAGGGCAAGCTCTGTCCAGTCATCGCCCTGACTGACATAGCTCTCCTTATACGGCTCATAATAAAGAGGCTTTGTATTATCCTTTTTCTCTGTAGTAATAGGCGCAAGCTTTGTTTTCAGTCCCTCCATATAGGCAGACCTTTTTTGTACACCTGCACCATCTTTGTCAGACATCTTTGACAGTGTTCCAAACCAGTCGTCAGGCTCCTGACCATCAATCAGATAGCCGATGGATGCCATTTTCTTGTCAGGCACCACCTCCACTATATTGAAGGGCTTGTCCTTGCCATGTGAGCTGACTATATCAGATATTCCATTGAATGCTACATTTGCATCGACCTTTGTAAGGCTGTCATTCAGCACAAAAGCTGCCACAACGAGACATCCTGTAAGTGTGAGCGATATTGGAACCACTATTTTTTTTGTTAATTTGCTCATTGCGATTGCTCCTTTTAGTTATATGGCCTACATCTTAATGTAATAATATTTGATCCTATAGATGGATCTGATTTCAATGTTACCCAAATCAATATATCATACTCTTTATTTTTGAATCCAGACGTAACAGCAATTGTCTGGTTAAAATCCCCATTCCAGTGCTTAGTCTTATCAATATGATAACTAAGATAAATACCTCCACCATAATCTACTCTTTCTTCACTATTATTATTTAAATTATAATCATTATTTATTTTAGTTTTCGTTCCATCTATGTATTGATAGGATTCCATATGCCATTCAAAATCGTCAGGATTGTAATCTATTCCGCTTTTTTCAACATTTTCTGGTTCGATCCATGTTTTCAATGTTGACCCTGGATTCAACACATTTTTCATTTCTTGATTAGTCAGCCAATTACGTGTATCAACCACATTTATCGTTACAGATGTATATTTGGTAGCATCTTCTTTTGAAGTCACCTTAACCACAAACTGCTTTGATGTTTCATTTTCTGCGATAGATAATTCTGCTGTATTTCCGGAAGAATTAAACTTTGTTCCATTCCACTCATCAGCCCTGCCGGTGTATGACCATATAACCTCTTGGTTTGGATTATTTCCACCCAATATTTTAGATGTAAATTCAAGGACATTGCTATTATCTCTTCTGACATATGAAATGCTCTGACCTGAAACATCTCTGCCACCATAGTATATATGTACAGAAATCGGCTCTACCGGTGCCACATACTCCACATCTGCTCCGGTCGGTACCTTATTGCGCATAGTGAAGTTCTGCTTTGAAGTATACTTCTTGTCTCCTGCCTTAAAGTCCACAACAAGTCCGACAGAGTTCTTGCTTTCTGCCTCGCTTAAATCAGGTGTAAAGCCTGTGACATTTTCTGCCATAAGTGACTCCTTGCCCTGACCATCAGCCTTCACCGCACCAGTTGCAGGATCCAGTGTATCCTTTCGCAGATAGATTTTGTGCTCTGACGATCTGTATATGATATTGTATGTACAATCATTGTTACAGATAATCAGCTTGCTGTCGGATGATGATTGCTCAGATGATGCTTCTTCGGATGACGCTTCTTCCGCTGATGCAGTTGCAATATAACCTGCCTCAGGGTTTGCTGATGCCACTTCAACCGGGGCTGCCACCGTAGCCGGCTCATACTTAACACCCTTTTGCGCATCAATTATCAGATTTCCTATCTGATTCATGGTCAGCTGTGCCTCATACTGTAAATCTACGTCCTTTGTAGCATACTTGTACTGCTTTGTGCTAGTACCGATAAAGCCTGTAACAGCCAGGCCGAGTATTCCCATTATCGCCATGACAATGACAAGCTCAACAAGTGTAAAGCCACTGTTTTTCCTATTATTTGATTTATTCATACGCTTTAAAATCTTCATGGTTCATCTTCCTCTCCGATTTCATCATACAATCTTATAACAGTCTTGCGTCAAAATAAAATATTTTACATTAAACTATGTAAATTACTCACATACCACCTTGCCGGTTTCCTTGTATATCGTGATAACCTTCTCGGTGCTGTTTTTTTGAACCCAGATACGGCTGCAGTACTTGCCGTTAGTATCCGGCTTTTGTGCACCTGAGCTTCTGTCGAACTGAAGCTCTATACTGTCGGATACGTTCAATTGTGTCTTGCCACTATAATCATCATTCATGGAATAGTATACATCAATCCTGCTCTTTCCGATTTTACTTGGATCAGATTCCGTACCATTTATAGTCGTCTTATAATAGTAGGCACCATCTGATGCATCCTTATATATCTCAAGAACTGCGCTGTCCTTTCCCATAGTGGTGACCCTTGTCTTGTTAATTATCGATTCAATATTTCTGGCACACTGCTTCACCTCAACACCCATTACCGAGCGAATGGATATGGTTGCCGCACCTATCAGTACGACAGATATCGCTATCACTACTATAAGCTCTACCAGAGAGAAACCACCATTATTCTTTTTTTCTTTTACAGACATATTGGATTCCTCCCTTGTATATATCGTCAAAATTTGCCAAATATAAATATTTCGCAGCTGTTTTGTGTCTTGGAAGCCGCTTGTTTTCTACTCCTTGGTCCAGTTCTGGTATGTAATGAGTGTAGCATAATCTATTTTTGTATCCGCCTCTTTCTTGTTTGAAAAAGAAGAAACATTACCCAGATAGTTGGCACCATCCATGAACACATCATACAGGTGCAGTGCATCGTCTGCATCACTTACCTTCTCAAGAAGCAATGTCTTAAATACCTCCTGTGTACCATTATCAATCTCGCACTGGTCTTTGTTTACGATTATCCTGCCCTTTGCAATTATGGTACCTGTAAAGTCAGCATCAAGTGTCACATTTCCTGTAGCTACAATTATGTCAACATTATTTGATTTGTCATTTGCATCATAGGTGTAGTCACCGTTTTTGACAATTGCCTGGTATTTTTTCCCCTGATACTCAGTCTCAAATATATGTTTATTACCGGAATTTGGCACTATTTTCAGCAAATTGGTATTGTTAACTATATTTGTAAAAAGCGAAACACTTGCTGCATTTGTTGGTAAATCAGCATAATTCGTCAAAAGCTTTGAGTTTAGTGCAGTATATGTGCGCTGTAAGGCATCCGACTGTGCATCCATGTCTACGCCATCAGCTATACCCTTCAAAAGGCTTAAATTGCTGCCATCGTAGATACTGTAATTGCCGGCAGTATAGATGCTTGCTGCCTCATTTACCTGTATGCTGTCAGTATAGAACTTAGTGTATCTATTGAGCTTGTCACTGTCTGCACCAAAATAGTCACTGTAATACTCAGCTGCCTTGTTCGTTGGCAGATTGACATAATAGTATACAAGTCCATCATCACTATTATCAGTAGAAGGTACAAAGACTTTCTTTATACACTTGTCGATTGTCCTGCCATCCGGCAGATATGATGAAAGAGCCTTGCCTGTCTTTGTACTGACCACATTGGTATTTATCTCAGTATACTTCGTCTGATCCTGTCCTGTTGCCGTGATATCCTTGTACTCCTTATAGGAGAGTGGATTCTTGTTATAAAGCGATTTGGCATCCGCACCCTCTCCACTTGTGCCTATGCACTCAGGCGGCACAAGGTATGCTATCTGGTCACCCTTTACAGAGATTGACTCACCCATAGCCACATTGCTGTTTTGTGTACCCACACCACTTGAGTTTACAATAGCCTGGGTATTGATATATGCGGTTCCTGCCAACATAAGCTCCCTGATATTTGACATATCAAGAGATGCCTCTCTGCCGTTTATGATAATAGCAGAGCTATCGCCTGCGACAGGATTTCCCTTGTCAGCACCTCCATTGCCAAAGCCAACGTACTTCGCATTGTTATTCTTATTATTCTTGCCAAGTGTGACCTTTGAGCCTGTACCCTTTAAGGTCATGTCATCTGCCACATATGTCATGCCATCCAGCTTGACTGTTGCACCATTTACATTTATGTTGCTTGTCCACAGCTGGCACTGTGAATCAACAGAAAGTGTACTGTTATTGTGTACCCCCGCCATGTTCTTTTTTATCGTAGCCGTATCTTTTCCGGCAAAGTCTCCCACCTCTATATCGCCCTCTGCAATCATATAGCTGGTATCCTTTACATCAAGTGTGGCATTGTTTGGAATAACAACACTCGTAGTAGAAGTTCCTGTGTCTGCCGCATTTTCACAGCCGGCGTAGAGATTGCCTGATAGATTTACTTTATTAAGTCCTGATGTGATTTTCAGACCTTCATTTCCTATAAGAGAATATGTAAAAAGCTCCGGAACTCCTCCCGATGCTGTAAAGCTCATGGAAGGAACCCCCAGAGAAATATCCGTCTCTATTATTGATTTAAATCCCTTTTCATCGGTATACTCTACCCTTAGTCCGTTCAGCACGACACGATTTTGGTACACCTTGAGCTGTCCATTGCCGTTTACATCGGCATTGGTCGATTTGATAATAGCACGTGGCTGATTGTCTTTTTTCTCGAGAAGCTTCGGGTCTACATATTGTATGAGCTTTCCCCTATTAAACGTCATACCTGTGCTGTCATACTCAAGACTGGTCTTTAAGCTCTTCAGATACTCCTGCGCAAAGCTGCTCTGCCTGCCTGCCTCATTTATGCTGCTGTCAGAGTAGCTCTCCAGGACCTTTGTATAGCCTGCTGAGTATGCTTTGGAAATATCACTCTGCAGACCGGTACATATCTGGTCCAGCACTCCCTCTGCCGAGTAAAAGTTGTCTGTATTTTTTTCATTCGTCACCTTCATCTGGAGGTTCATAAGCGCTATCCACAGCACAGTCACAGCTAAAACAGCCACTATAGCCATTGCAACTACAACCATCACAAAGGAAGCACCACGGTTATCGTTACGCTTCATAATTAATACCCCATGCTTCCGGTCATCGTAACAACCGGATCTTTATCCTTAAATATATCATCCAGTGAAGCCTTACTCTCGTATATGTCTACCTTCACATCATACAGCCTTTCAGATGCCTTGCTTTTTGTCAGATTCTTTATATCGACAATATTCTTTACCTCATTCTTATTTACATTGTTATTAAAGCCATATATAGCTTGATCGGGCTGTAGTGGATTATCCGGTGCTCCCATATTTACATTCAGATTGGTGGCTATATGAGTATAAGCATGACCTGTACGATTTCCCGGCTCACTTACCTTCACATATGCCTTATATGTACTCTCCTTCGTGCTCAACTCTGACTGATCCGATATAGTCTTTTGCTTTACAATATTTACCGTGCAGTCCAGCTTGGCCTTATTATTGATTTTAATGACATCGTTACAGGTATTGTAAAGTGCTCCTGTAGATGTGTACCATGGATTGTAAAACAGATAGACATTTCTCAGATTATGGTTCACAGTATCTGAAGAATTGTCGTAAATCACCATGGTATAATCATCCTTCAGTGCACTATTCGGATCCGGAAAAGTCTTTCTTACTCCATTCTTATTGATAGAATATGAATACGACACCGTAACCTTGGTAGCCTTATTGCTCGCAGCTCCATACTTTTCTATATCTATGGTGATAGTTCTTTTGATATCCTGCTGAGTGATGCCGCCTACACCCGGCATATTATTAAATGCAGCTATAATATTTGTAGCAGAATACTTGTCTGCACTCATGCAGTCAAAATTTGCATCCATGGCCGACATATCCGCTACCTCGTCCATGTTGTACTTTTTAACCTTATTGTCCGACTCTGCGTCCGATTTTGCATCCACTGTCACAAGAGCATTGTATTTCTTTGTGCCTGACTGCACGCCTGACATATAAAAATAATACTTGTGCGCATCCGACTCCCTGAAATTCCAAAGCGATGTATCGATTATTTTGGCTGATGCATCAGTCTTGTGAATACAGCTAGTAATGACATCATCCTTGTTTACAATCTCAGCACTGATATCCTCAAGCCTCTTTACATTATCAAACTTGTCCGACTTCTTAAGAAGCTCACATGCACTGCTTCCATCTGATATATTAAAGCCGTCCGCCACGTCAAAGCCCTCCGACGGATAGTTGAACTGATACGCCAGTGTCTTCATGGAGTTCTTCTCAATGCCCTCCATAATGTTTGTCGCCAGATGTGTAGCATTCATCTCGTTTTTTGCCTTTACATTGGTCTTTGTAGCTGTGACAAATGCATTCAAAAAAGGAAGCACGATTATTGCGAGAATAGCAATCGACACAATAATCTCCACAAGTGTTACTCCTCGATCATCGTTTTTTAGCTTTCTCAAATCTGCTTCCTCCCCTCTTGTATTTTGTTATCTCATAACTCAATAATCTAACATTTGATATTTATCACTTACGGTCTCAATAACCCGCTAATCTAATAATCTAATATTATAATAATCAGTTAGTTTGTTGTACCAAACAGATTATTTGTACCATGTGGTACTGCAGGTATGTATGGTGCCTCATATGGCTTATCAAGTCCATACAGGAAATATGAATCCACAAGCATCTCACCTGTCAGCTTGCCTGTCGAATCATCAAAGCTCACATTGAGTGTGCTGATGGTCTTCTTCTGTGATGAACCAATCACCTCTCCAAGCATAGCCTTAAGCCCATGATACTCTGTCTTGAATGCCATAACTGTGCTGACATCATAAAGCTGATAGCCTGTAACCGTAGACTTTGCAGAGCCTGATGATGTGCTGCTACCAGCTGCACTACCGTCATCAGTCTGTGACTGAGAGCTGCTGCTGTCAGCGGTCTGAGAGCTCTGCGAACTGTCTGCATTACTGCTATCCGTGGTACTGCTGTCTGAACTGCTTCCTGACGAAGAATCTGTACCTGCATCGCCTGTCGGATTATTCACATCAATAGCTGTCGGTGAACCGACTGTAAGCTCTGTAATATTTGTATTGGTAGATTTTTCAATTGCAACTGCGTCCATGATGCCGTTTTCTATCTGTAAATATGAAGGAAAATTGTCATACACCTGTTGCATGGCATCAGACATTTCCTTTGTCTTATTTGTGTAATCGTCAGCCTTTGCCGCAAGTGCTGAAAGCTGATTGTACTGTGACTTCAGGTTCATATTTTCATTCTTGAGTGAATCCCTCTTATTGGACTGTGGTACAAAAATAAAAAAATATGTCAGTGCTAAAATGGCAACACCCGCTAATATAATAAGTAACTTTTTATCTCTTGTTGACATCCTAACACCCCCTACTGATTTGTACTGTCTGTATCTGATGATGAATTGCTACCCGTCTGTGTCTGTGATGCTGCATCCTGTGATGTATCAGCTGACTCACTTTCTGTGCCATCAGCCGATTCAGAAGCCGCACTGTCATCTGCCTTTACATATGTGCAATCCACTGTGAACTGAACCTTTGAGGCACCGGTCTCATCAACCTCCTCTGTGATGGTTGACACATTGGATACCATGATACTCTCAAATGTACGAAGCTGTGCAATCACATCAGCTGCTATATCCTTGCTGCCTGTCTTGATAGTCATTGAAACACCATCAGTCGTAACAGACATATTCACAAGCTTGGCCTCTGACGGAAGCTTCTGCTCCAGCTCATCCACGAAGCCCGTTATCTCATCATTCTTGTTGGATGAGGCGCTCTCAAGAAGCTTGGTCCAGTCATAGTCCTTCTTGGTCTGGTTGTACACATCATATATATTCTGTGCATATGACAAATCAGAAACACGCGCTTTAAGCGTCATATTGTCTGAAGTTAAAACAAGATTTGAAAAAATGCTGTATGCCGTGATACCAACTGCAACTACCACACACAAGCCAAAAATGAGGAGCTGTACCGCAAAAGAAACCGGCTTTTCTGCTGTCTCCCCAGCCTTTACCGGAAGTGGCTTCCCATCAGGACCAACAGGCGGATTACCCTGCGTACCTGTCTGTGCACCGCCAAGTGGCATAGCACCTGTAGCTGCTCCTGCCATAAGTGGAGCACCGATTCCCTTGTTTTTCTTACTGTCTAATATGTCAAGCGGATTCAGTGAGCATCCAACACAGTTGAAATACTCTGCCAGCTTTGCCTCTGCGAGGTTTATGCTCTTTGCTACATGCATACCGTCAAACTGCTGGAGCGGAACTACCTTAATATTCAGTTCATTGGTCAAAAGCTTTGAGAGTCCGCTGAAATCAGCACCTAAGCCAATGAGGAAAATTCTCTCGATAGGAGTATCTGAGTTTCTCGACTGATAGTAGTCTATCACTCGTCCGAGACTGCTTATCAGATTGGAAAGTGCGTATGACACATTCAGGCGAAGCTTCTTAAAGCGCTCTGAATCAATCTCATGCCCCATAGGATCCATGCCACCGCCTGCAGGTTCATCCGGCACTGTACCATCAGGCTTTATTGCAAGGCATGTCTTTCTGCGTGCCACATCAACTGCATCGGTAAATGACAGATACTCTCCAAAAAGCTCACTATCCTGAATTTCCTCTATAGCATCAGCCAGTCCATAATTGACATTACGCTGCAGCTTTACCATGCTTCCATCCATTACAGTCAGTGTGGTAGAAACCTCATCCACCTTGACAGTTACCTTCACATCTCCGGGAATCTCTCTTCTCATGAGCTGCTTGATGGCATTTCCACTATAGTCAAGAGCTACAAGCTGCAGTCTGCAATAAGCTGCAAGAGCACCATATGACAAAATAAGGTCATTAGGCACAGCAATAACCGAAAGACGTAATTTCTTTTCTTCCGGTCTGTCAATCTTCTCTATAATCTGATGTACCAGCTTGTACTGGCTCAAATCCACCGGAAAATAATCCGATGCATTCATTGCAATCATTTCCCTAAGCTGCTTTTCCTTAACAAGCGGAAGCTCAATATCCCTGCTTGCTATACGTGCTGAATTTAACACAAAAACAGCTTTTTTGGTGGCAATCTTCTTTTCCTTTAGCTTGCTGTATAAGATAGAACGAAACATCCCATCCGGCTGTACCACTCCATCATTAATCATCCCCGGTGGTGTCGGAAAGCCGAACATATTGTAAATCTTGGGATTTTTTGCTTTGTAATCAATCTCAACTACTCTGGTAAGGTTCTCCCCTATTTCAATACCGAGCACCCTATTTGCCATAACCTAGTCCTCCGTGTTTATCTTTGTTTTACACTGTATACATCTGTAAAACATTCGTAACTGTATAGTTACAAACATTCTATATATATATTTCGGTATATCTGTGTCTTCTCTGCTTTTGTCTCACTGCTTGTCGTACTACCTGTTTTATACTAAGTACGCTATATTATAACACGTTTTTCAAAAGCCTGCGAGTGTCAAATATGCCGATATCATTTTCTCACCCCATAGCATCGAAATAAATATTCCGGCTGCCAAGTATGGTCCCATTGCAAGCCTGTTGCCTGCATTTGTTACTTTCATACGAATCAGATGTATCACGGAACCGATGATGCATCCTAAGAAAAATGCTAATGTAATATTCTGCCAGCCTATCGCAAGGCCTGCACATGCCATGAGCTTGACGTCTCCGCCACCTATGGCTCTTCCTCCACTTACAAGAAGAAGGAGTTCAAGGAATAAACTGACACAAAAGAATCCTATCACATATTCAGACCAGTTATCATGGTCTAAAAACACATGCAGGATTCCAAGTACCAGTATAAATATATTGATTCCGAATGGAATTTCATATGTTCTCCAGTCTATCACACTCAGAACTATGAGTGCAGATGTAAGAAAGCAGTAGATGATACTCGTAAGCTCAAGTCCATTTACTGCAAATACTACTATGTATAATATACCGTTTAACGCCTCAATAATAGGGTATTGAGGTGATATCGGTTCTTTGCACTTGCGGCATCTGCCACGAAGAAACAGCCAGCTGAAAACCGGCACCATATCGTACCACGCGAGCTGATACCCGCATCTCATGCAGTGGGACCTTTCGGTCACCACTGTCTCATGCTGCGGTATGCGGTAGATACAGACATTTAGGAAGCTGCCTATAACTATACCGAATGCAAATATTAAGATGTAGATGGGTATCAGTTCTGTGGTCATGGTTGGTGGTCCTTAAAAATTAAATTACTATATATCTTTTTATTTTATTTCCCTGATTTAGGGCCCTTTTTGAATTGATCCTTATCTGAATGATAATATGGAGAATCTCCAGTATATTCAATAGTTCCATCTTTCTTATCATATACAATTGTTATTGTATCACTAGTCCACTTTGTGCCTTTAATTTTCGCTTTTGTTAATCCGGCATCTTTAACAGCCGTATCAGCACCTGTTCCTAGCTCTGTCGTAGTCAATGTAACAGTAACCGTAGTAGCAGTAGCCGAAGCCGAAACCTCTTCGTCTGCATAATATGTCTTTAAAGCTGTAGCAATATTATCACATGTTTGGATATCTGTAGCCTCTCTAGACTTCTCAACATACTTGATAAGCTGTGGAGCAAGTACACCTACAAGCACTGCCATGATGGCGATTACAACAATAAGCTCTACGAGAGAGAAACCTTTGTTGTTCTTCTGTTTCTTTCCTAACTTTTTAAATACATTCTTTACCATAGTTCTTTTCTCCTTTTCATTATAACATGGTTTTTGTGCAAAGAGCTGTGCCCTATCAGCATCTCTTTGGTTTGTATGCGCTCATTATACCATAAAGCAAAGCATAATGCAAGTCATTTTCTAGTACAATAGTATCATTGCTGTATAATTTTTTTCGCCTTTTTTAGCAATTTTAACCAAATTTTAACCGATTTATTGCATTTAAATCATATTTTTTCAAAGAATTATATTCCAGACTGTATTTTGACACAGTGTGAGGGGCTTCATCCCATGTGACCGGCTGACGCATACACTCTCGTGAAAGCTACGCTACACTGCCAAGATACTGTAGGAATTATGCTTTTAGATTTTCTATGCTTGACGAAACCGTCGAAACGCGCCGTCCGTGGCGCGGTTCTCCTTGCCCATTACTGCTCACACCAGCAGTGTGACCAGTAACGATTATAGCCCATTAAAATTGCCTCTACGAGGCAGGGGCTGTAATCTGACAATAGTTGATTTATTGGCGCATAGCTTGACAGCGTGGTGTCAAGCTTGCGTTTGAACAACAATGATATATATTACATCCCGGTTGCAGCTCATTTCTGTGTTTCATGCGCATAATTCAACAATATCTAAGCAGCTTCGCTATTCGTTCACCCGAGAGTATATTCGCCAGCCGTTCGTAGAGAATGAAGCCCCATCCTACTGTCAGCAAAAGAGAAAGCAACCTCCGAGTTCTCACCCAAAGATTGCTTCCTCTAATTTACATTTCACTACACTATTAGCTCACAAGCCATTTTTTTACAGTTTCCTCATCAACATCCACACATTCAGCTATATCTTCTATTGAGTGACCTTTTTTCTGAAGTTTTAAAGCCGTTACTTTTGCCTGACGAATTCTGCCTTCTTCTCGACCTTCATTTTTCTGATCTTCCCACGCCTTACACATATCAATCACCTCTTCTTTCTCATCTATGTCTATATCTGTTCCTGCAAACAGGTTGATTGCCTCGACAGTCTCTCTGTCCACATTTCTAAACTTTTTATCGTTCTGCAGCACTTCCTGCATTTTTTCCTTATCATATGCATTCTGCAATACCTCGAAAAGCTGCCTGATTGAGGTTCTGAATCTTGTAAAGTCGGTTATCTCCCTCGGAGCCAGCAGATTAATCCTATAATCCGGTATGAATGGCAGAAGCTCTTCATCTACATCACCAAACATATCTGACAGCTTTCTTGGACCATCCCATTCCTTTGTTCCAAGATATACTGTAATCGTAATAACAGGAATCAGCTTATCTTCTTTCGTAAATCCCGAGAGGAATTCATCCGCTGTTGCCGTATCCTTTTCCCTGCGGTGCTTTTTTGCTGTTTCCTTTACCTGATTTCCATATGCCATGACATCATAAAACATGTTTTTTACCGGAATGGCATAGTGTATATCGGACTGATTCTCTACTCCTATCAGTACGACATATGATTTGCCGGTATATTTGATGCTGGCATTTTTGAAGATGTCCCTCATCTTCTGCATCGCTATGGTCTTTTTGTCAAGCCCTAATGCTGTCAGCACCTCTGTGGTATCCCTTTCCTTAAGGTTTTCCGGCATGATGACCTCTCTTCCTCCATACAGTACATTGTTGCACAGGTCTGCAAACCTGGCATTGTCTGCAAAGTATTCCTTTGCCATTGAGTCCTTTATGCTCAATCCTTCTCCTCCTGTTCTCTTGTGTGAGCAGGAAAATCCGGTGCCAATGATGGTACAGTGGTACAGTTTATGAAGTATACATGTGCAGTCCTTCTTTAATATTTACGCACTGTATACAGTTCATCCGCCTTTTAACTGTATTTCTCTGTCTCTGAGTGCATTTTCTGCATTCTGTCTACATACGGCATTTCAATTTTCCTGCTGTTAATGGGTAATTAAAGCATTGAAAACTTCCATGTCCTTTGTAGAATGATGCGAAGTGGTCTGCCCTCTTCAAAGTGGTGTGCACCTGTAAAAAACTGTCATGTGGTGCCGCTTACAGAAATATAATGCTTTGAGTTGATTGTAGCATAGAGGTGGTGCTTTGTCATCACATTTTTTCTTTTTTTACCACAGAGTAAGGGGCTTCATCCCCTGAGACCGGCTAGGGCCCGCTCTCTCTCGTGAGCGAATAGCGAAGCTGCTTAGATACTGTTGAATTATGCACACGATACACAGAAATGAACTGCCACGGATGGCAGTTCAAGGAGAACCGCGCCATGGACGGCGCGTTTCGACGGTTTCGTCGGGCATAGATAACCCATAAAGCATAATTCCTACAGTATCTTGGCAGCGTAGCGTAGCTCACGCGAAAGAGTGTGCACAAGCCATGGCTCATGAGATGAAGCCCCGTCCTACTGCCAGTACCTACAGTTGCTATGCCAGCTTCTTATTTTTCTCAAGAAGCTCATAGATTTTCTCAACGTCATAATCCGGCTTCATTGACAATGCTGCTTCGTAAATTGGAGCGATAACCTCCTCTTTTTCTTCCAGGTCATCTGCTATCTCTGCCACACTCTTGTCCTTTTGCAGCTTTTTTACAATCAGAGAAATTATCTTTTGTCTTTCTCCTAATTCTCGGCCTTCTTCTCGGCCTTCATTTTTCTGCTCTTCCCACGCCTTACACATATCAATCACCTCTTCTTTCTCATCTATGTCTATATCTGTTCCTGCAAACAGGTTGATTGCCTCAACCGTCTCTCTGTCTACATTGCTAAACTTTTTATCGTTCTGAAGTACTTCCTGCATCTTTTCCTTATCATACGCATTCTGCAGTACCTCAAAAAGCTGCCTGATGGATGTCCTGAATCCGGTAAAGTCCTTTATCTCCCTCGGTGCCAGCAGATTAATCCTGTAATCCGGTATAAACGGCAGAAGTTCCTCGTCTACTTCACCAAACATATCCGACAGCCTTCTTGGGCCATCCCATTCTTTTGTTCCGAGATATACTGTAATCGTAATCACCGGTATCAGCTTATCAGTTTTTGTAAATCCTGAGAGAAATTCATCCGATGTTGCCGTATCCTTTTCCTTGCGATGCTTTTTGGCTGTTTCCTTTACCTGATTGCCGTATGCCATCACATCATAAAACATGTTTTTTACAGGTATGGCATAGTGTATATCCGACTGATTCTCTACCCCTATCAGTACGACATATGATTTGCCGGTATATTTGATGCTGGCATTTTTGAAGATGTCCCTCAGCTTCTGCATCGCGATGGTCTTTTTATCAAGCCCTAATGTTGTCAGCACCTCTGTGGTATCCCTTTCCTTAAGGTTTTCCGGCAGGATGACCTCTTTTCCTCCATACAGTACATTGTTGCACAAGTCAGCAAACCTGGCATTATCAGCAAAGTATTCCTTTGCCATTGAGTCTTTTGCGCTCAATCCTTCTCCTCCTGTTCTCTTGTGTGAGCAGGAAAATCCGGTGCCAATGAGGGTACAGTGGTACAGTTTACAAGGTATACATGTGCTATCCTTCTTTATGTTATCTATATGTTTACATTATGATTATCACACTGTATACAGTTTATCTGTCTTATGACTACATTATCTGGCTTCTAACTGCCTTCTGACTGCACTATCTGGCTTCTAACTGCCTTCTGACTGCACTTTCTGTATTCTGTCTACATACGGCATTTCAATTTTCCTGCTATTGATTGGTAATTAAAGCATTGAAAACTTCCATGTCCTTTGTAGAATGATGCGAAGTGGTCTGCCCTCTTCAAAGTGGTGCGCACCTGAAAAAATGTTATGTGGTGCTGCTTACAGAAATATAATGCTTTGAATTGATTGTAGCATAGAGGAAGTTCTTTGTCATCATAATTTTTCTTTTTTCATACTTATAATTTTTTCTTACTGCTTTCTGCACTGCCCGCCTATCAGCCTGCATTCCGCCACAGCGTAAGGGGCTTCATCCCATGAGACCGGCTGGGGCACGCTCTCTCGCATGAGCGCATAGCGAAGCTGCTTAGATACTGTTGAATTATGCACACGATACACAGAAATGCCCTGCCACGGATGGCAGGGCAAGGAGAACCGCGCCATGGACGGCGCGTTTCGACGGTTTCGTCTGGCATAGATACCCTATAAAGCATAATTCCTACAGTATCTTGGCAGTGCAGCGTAGCTCAAGCGAGAGAGTGTGCACCTGCCTGTCTCGTGGGACGAAGCCCCGCCCTACTGTCAGTCCCCTCAGACAAAGAGGAAGCAGTCTCCGCGCTTTCGCTCAAAGACTGCCTCCTATCGATCTTTTTTCATCTACAGCTGCTATGCCAGCTTCTTATTTTTCTCAAGAAGCTCATAGATTTTCTCGACATCATAATCTGGCTTCATTGACAAGGCTGCTTCGTAAATTGGAGCGATAACCTCCTCTTTTTCTTCCAGGTCATCTGCTATTTCTGCCACACTCTTGTCCTTTTGCAGCTTTTTTACAACCTGTGAGATTATCTTTTGTCGTTCTCCGATTTCCTTACCGATTTCCTTACCCTCTTCTGTTGCAACCTCTTCCCAGTAATCACTCACATTACACATCTCGCTCATCCTCCCTTCGAGTTCCATGCTCATTTTAAGTCCATAGTCTTCTTCAAGTATCTTCTTTTTTTCGATAAACTCTGACTTTGAGAACAGCTCTTCCAGCATTCCTATGAGTTTATTCTTAGACTGCTCTTTATTTTTTGTTGCTCTCGTCCGGACATTTATCAGTGCACCGTTTAATTTGTCAATCTGTGGTATTTTCTTTATTTTACCATAAATTAGGCTGGATTTCATCCCAAATTCGATTATTGAGTCCTCTGATTTTTTCGTATCCATACATATCCATATAGTATATACGGATTTTAAATCATCATAATTCGAATTTACAAACTCCGTTCCCTTCTGCTCTGATATCATTCTGCCCATGTAATAGGCAATCCTGTTTTCCAGCCGGTAGCCCAGCTTTGATTTTTTACTGCTCTTCTGAGCTTCAATATTGATGATAAATTCTCTTCTTTTTCCATTATAATACAATGGAAATTTGATGTCGTAAATAATTTTTCCATCATCCTCATCAACTGACTCATTATTTACGTTCTGGATTTTAACTCCAAGCCTTTCCGGAAATCTGAGCATTACTGTCGGCTCACCAATGCACGGAATTATTTTCTCGGCTTCCATTTCCTTAAATTCCGGCACGAGCGCCTGAACTATATAGGCTGCTATCTGCGGATCTGCCAGAATACACTTCACGTAGTCGTCACTGGTTGCCTTGTCCTGCTCTATAGAGCTAAGAGTTCTGGACAAATTTGTCTTCACTTTTCTGTATATCATACACTTCTCCTGTTTTCCACATGAAATCTGCATACATATCATTTTTTATAGCCCCATTTTTTGTGCATACATAATTTCAAATGATAATAACCCTTTATATTCCTCAAATAAATGCCCGCCACGCATAGAAACGAATAGACTGGTACTTTAGCTGATATTTATTTTTAACACACAATCGGATTTGTTGCTGACACAGCATGATAAATCAACGGGTAAAGAACATACCCGAACCATGTATTCGAATTGTAGCCTATTGTATAACAGTTGTCAATGTATTTTTTCGCCACCGCGTAATGGGCTTCATCCCATGAGCCATGGCTAGTACACGCTCTCTTGCGTGAGCGAATAGCGTAGCTGCCTAGATACTGTTGAATTATGCACACTATACACAGAAATGAGCTCCCACGGATGGGAGCTCAAGGAGAACCGCGCCATGGACGGCGCGTTTCGACGGTTTCGTCAAGCATAGTAAACCTATAAAGCATAATTCCTACAGTATCTTGGCAGTGCAGCGTAGCTCAAGCGAGAGAGTGTGCACAAGCCATGGCTCATGGGATGAAGCCCCGTCCTACTGCCAATGTCTCTGCACCAAAAAAGCAGCCTTTGAGCTTCACACTCAAAGCCTGCTTCTTTTTTCATCTTATAAGCTGTCCATAGCCTGATACATGGAAAGCATAGGAGCCATAACGGCTGCCACAAGCACACCAACAATAAGTGCCAGAACAAGGATAATCATAGGCTCAATAGCTGCCATAACTGTCTGGGTAGCCAACTCAACTTCCTCATCATAGTAGTCCGCCAGTCGGGTAAGCATGCCTTCCAAGTCACCGGTCTCCTCACCGATTTTGGTCATGTGTGAAACCATAGGTGGAAACAATCCACACGCAGTAATTGGCTCAGACAGTGGAACACCCTTACTTACCTCTTCCCTCGCATTTTTCAGGGCTTTTTTGTAAAGCGCATTCTTCATGGTGTCAGCAGTGATACCAAGGGCTTCAATCATCGGAAGTCCGGAGTACACAAGTGTGGAAAGTGTACGCGCATAGTTACTGGCCGCTGTCTTGATGTTTAGCTTTCCGAAAACCGGAAGCTTTCTTGCAAGATTGCCAAAGAACATCTGACCGCTGTCAGTCTGCTTATAAAGCTTGATGGCTATAACAATTGCTACTATGACAGCAATCACAATATACCAGTATCCGGTAACAAAATCACTCATCGCAACAACTGCCTTTGTGATGCCCGGCAGCTCTGTTCCCAGGTCATTGAACATCTCTGAATAGCTTGGGATGACCTTTACAAGCATTACAATAACAACCGCAATAGCTACAATCACAACGATAATCGGATAAACTGCCGCTTTTTTTATCATGCCGTTAAGCTTTGCCGATTTTTCGAAGTGTGCAGACATTCTGTCAAAAGCTACATCAATCTTGCCGGATGCTTCTCCTGCCGCAACCATGCTCACCATGATATCAGGGAAAACATTCGGATATTTTTTCAGACCATCCGAGAGAGTCTCACCTTTTTGAATCTCGGCATGAACACCTCTGATAGCTTTCGCCATGACCTTGTTCTCAGTCTGATCGGATAGCATATCCAGCGTATCAAGAATCGTAACACCGGCATTGACCATACTGGTGAACTGGCGGCAGAATACCGATAGGTCTCTCGGCTTTACCTTTCCTCCTACACTGAATGAGATTTCCTTGGTCAGTGCTGTTGCCTTGGTGAGGCTTATGACCATGTTGCCATCCATCTTAAGCTTATTTTTTGCCTCTGCTTCTGACTCGGCTACTATATTTCCTTTTCTTTCTTTTCCGCTCTGGTCTATAATCTGATATGTCCAGTCAGCCACTTTCTTCTCCTCCTTATCCCTGTTCTGTGCAACCTCCAGATAAATTAAATCATAATTTATTAAGACTCCACAACATTATACCATAACAGTAAAATACATACGATTATACCATCAATAGTAAAGGTGTACACGGCTAGCCATGCTTACCGGATCATGTGCATATGCAACTGCAGTCTCCGGCGCTATAAGGCCCTGGCTGTAATACTGTAAAATACAGTCATCCATCATCATCATACCCTCTCTCTTTGATGTCTGTATGATAGATGGAATCTGAAACGCTTTTGCCTCACGAATTAAGTTTCTGATGGCATTGTTTGCAAGGAGCACCTCAAATGCTGCAATTCGTCCGCCATTTACCATTGGAAGCAGATGCTGTGCAACAATTCCCTCTAAAACTCCTGAGAGCTGCACTCGTATCTGTTGCTGCTGGTGTGGTGGAAAAACGTCAATCATACGGTCAATTGCATCGGATGAACTGTTGGTATGCAGTGTAGAAAATACAAGATGTCCTGTCTCCGCCGCTGTAATAGCTGTTGATATAGTTTCAAGATCTCGCATCTCTCCTACAAGTATTACATCCGGATCCTGTCGCAGTGCAGCTCTTAGGGCTGCAGCATATGAGAGTGTATCCTTTCCAACCTCTCGCTGTGCCACTATCGAGCGCCTCCTTGAGTGCAGGTACTCGATAGGATCTTCAAGCGTGATTATATTTTTGGAATCTCTTGCTGCAATGACATCTATAAGACTTGCCAGCGTAGTCGACTTACCACTTCCTGTAGCTCCTGTCACGAGGACAAGTCCTCTCATCTTTGTGGTCAGATTTACAACCGACTGTGGTATTCCAAGCTGCTGTGGTGTAGGCACGTCATATGAGAGAATACGAAGTGCTGCTGCATATGAACCTCTCTGTCTGAACACATTGGCTCTGACTCGTGAAAAGCCCTCCACCGAAAAAGCAAAATCAAGCTCTCCATTTTTCTTTAGCACATCTTTAAGCTCCTGCGGGACAATTGGAGAAAGCAGGTTGTCCGTCTCAACATTGGTAAGAACCTGATTTCCCTGCGGTACAAGCATTCCGTCAATTCTAAGCATAACCGGATTTCCCGGTGCGATATGTATATCCGATGAGTTCTGTTGCTGCGCTGCTTTTAAAATGTCTACTATCTGCATTTTCTTTTCCCCCTTAGTTTTCAAACGTGGTCTTTAACATTTCCTGGAATGAAGTAACTCCTTCGAGTACAAGCTTCTCTGCACTCTGTCTAAGTGTATGCATGCCCTCATCACATGCTGCCTTGTTTATATCTTCTATATCAGCACATTTTGAAATAAGTGACTTGAGCTTTGGTGTTACGGTCATTATCTCATATATACCGATTCGTCCCTTGTAGCCTGTATTGGCACATTTTTCACAGCCACATGGCTCATAAATCTTTACCGGACGGAATGCCGGTATATTCATAAAGGCCTTTTCCTCCTCTGTCAGCAGATGTTCTCTCTTACATGCCGGACAAAGTCTTCTTACAAGTCGCTGTGCAATGATTCCCTTTACCGAATCCGCAAGCAGATAACTTTCAACTCCCATGTCCTCCAGTCGTGAAATAGTACTTGCCGAGCTGTTGGTATGCAGTGTGCTGACCACAAGATGTCCTGTGATTGACGCCTGTACTGCAATCTGTGCTGTCTCCTGATCTCGAATCTCACCAATCATAATGATGTCCGGATCCTGTCGCAGAATGGAACGAAGTGCTGATGCAAATGTCAGGTCAGCCTTATTATTTACCTGTACCTGGTTGATTCCGTCTATATTGGCCTCGACCGGATCCTCAACTGTGATGATATTTACATCATCCTTGTTGAGCTCGGAAAGAGCCGTGTAAAGTGTGGTTGACTTACCACTTCCTGTAGGTCCTGTAACAAGGATGATACCGTTTGTATTCATCAGTATATGATTAAAGGCCTTAAGCTCTTCGTCTGAAAATCCCAGCTCCTTTTTATCTCTTGTAAGTGCCTTTTTCTGTGCAAGTCGCATAACACACTTCTCACCAAATACTGTCGGAAGGATTGATACTCGGATATCATACTCTGTCTTATCTATCTCCATAGTGATACGGCCGTCCTGCGGCTTACGCTTCTCAGAAATATCCATACCGCCTATGATTTTAAGTCGTGTAATAATTGCAGAGAGCAGATGTATACTATATGCTGCCTTCTCATAAAGCGCACCGTCAATTCTGTATCGCACCCTGACTTTATTTTCCAGTGCCTCTATATGTATATCTGAGGCCCTGAGTCTGGCTGCCTGCTCAATAATAGAATTGACAAGCAGAACAACCGGTGAATTGTTGACATCCTTGCTGGTAGCTTCCTCAGCCTCGGCATTTTTCTGCTCACGCTCTTTTCTCTCCCTCGCATACTCCTGAGCCGCTTTCATGGCCTCTGTATCACCGTAATATTTGTCGAGCGTCAAAAGTATATCTCTTTCTGTCGCTACCGCAGGCTCAGCCTGCAGATTTGTAACGATTGAAAAATCATCAAGCGCCACCATATCCATAGGATCGGCCATGGCCACATGCACTATATTGGCATTATTTGGGTCAAAGGCATATGGTATCATGACATGCTTTCTGAGCACTGATTCACTGACGAGGCTTTGCACCTCCTCAGGTATGTTAAGTGCGCTCACATTCACAAGCTCAAGTCCCAGCTGCTGCGACAATGCCTTTGCTATCTCAAGCTCATTGGTGAACCCAAGCTCAATGAGTGTTTCTCCTATCTTCTTATGCTTTTCTTTGGCCATAGGCAGAGCCTTTTCCAGCTGCTCCTGAGTAATTACATTTTCATTTATAAGCATATCACCGATACGCTTTTTCTCTCGTCTAAAAGCCATAGTGGCTCCCCCTCTTTCATCATTTAGTAAAATACTACCATTATGATGGCTGTATTTCAAGGGTATTTATATAAAATATACAATAAATTTATTTCAATACTAAAAAGTAACGATTCCGAGTGCCTGCAGCAACAGTATAAGTAGGAATGCCGGTGCAATAAATTTAACCATGATTATATAAAGTCCTTTTCTGGTAAATTTGCTGCCTCCGCGTGTCACCTCATCTATTATTACCTTTGGACTTACTATCCAGCCGATGAGGATACATGTGGCAAGTGCCACGATTGGCATGAGCACATTGTTGCTGACATAGTCCATGATATCAAGTATCTGTCCAACTGTGCCGTTTGGAAGCTTAACCTCCATATATAGCTTATTGTAGCCAAGGCAGACTATTATCTCTGCAATCAGGGCATATACCGTGACTAAAATTGCGCTTTTTCTGCGGCTCCAGTGAAATCTGTCTATAAGACTCGATACAATAGCCTCCATAATTGATACAGACGATGTAACTGCTGCAAATGCAACTATCATGAAGAATATCAGTCCCACGATATCTCCTGCTATTCCCATTGCATCAAATACCTTTGGCAATGATATAAACATAAGCCCCGGTCCTGCTGACATACCGTCACGGCCCATAAATACATATACTGCCGGAATGATCATAAGGCCTGCAAGAAATGCAACAAGTGTATCAAAAATCTCTATCTGGTTGATTGAACCCATGAGCTTTGATTCTTTCTTGACATATGAGCCGTATGCAACCATGATTCCCATAGCTACACTGATTGAATAAAAAAGCTGACCGAGCGCATCAACAAATACGGTAAAAAGCTTTTGCATTGTAAGCCCCTTGAAATCCGGAATCACATAAATCTTAAGTCCCTCAAGACCACTTCTTACTGTGCCCGACGCATCCTTATAATGAAGCGTCAGTGAGAAAATTCCGATTGCAAAAATAAGCACAACAAGGATAGGCATAAGCACCTTGCTGAACCGCTCGATGCCTTTATTGACTCCACCAATGACAATTGCTGCTGTTAAAAGCAGATAAACCACTCCAAATATGATTGGTGCCCACTGGCCTGTGATAAAACCTGTGAAATATCCATCAGTAACCGCATTCTTACCGCTTCCTGTAATGAAAATTGTAAAGTACTTTAAAACCCATCCACCTATAGTACAGTAGTAAGGCAGAATAATAGCCGGTACTATACACGCAAGCACACCGATAAACTTGCCCTTTGGATTGATAAAACCATACGCGGTGAGCGGTCCCTGTCCGGTCTTACGTCCTATTGCAATCTCAGTGGTAAGCAATGCAAAGCCAAAGGTCAGAACAAGTATCAGATACACCAGCAGAAAAAGTCCTCCTCCGTCCTTTGCTGCCAGATACGGAAACCTCCATATATTTCCAAGTCCTACCGCACTGCCGGCTGCCGCAAGAACGAACCCAATGTTGCCGGAAAAAGTGCTTCTTGATTTTTCTTTCATTTTCTATTGTCTCCTTAATATATAGTTTAATTTTGATTTAATATGGACATTGTTTCCATTCACAAATCTAATATACCTATTATAATCATCTAGAGCACTTTTTGCAACGGTTGATATTTTTTATCCTAAATAAGGTTCTTAATTCCCTCTGTTAAACGCTTTGCAACTCTCACATTGTTCATGGTGTAAAGATGAATTCCCTCCACATCATTAGCTAAAAGCTCAATTATCTGGCTCTCGCAGTAAGACATTCCGGCATCAAAAAGTGCCGCCTTGTTGTCTCCGTATCTGTGCACAATCTTCTGGAACTTCTCCGGGAACTTTGCTCCGCACATTGTAACCATTCTCTGAATCTGAGCCGCATTGATACAAGGCATGATGCCCGGGATAACAGGCACATTGATACCTGCAAGCCTGCAGTCCTCAGCAAAATTGAAGAAGGTATCATTGTCAAAGAAGAGCTGAGATAAAAGAAGCTCTGCTCCTGCATCAACCTTTTTCTTAAGATTCTTAATATCATCTACCTTATCAGCTGCCTCCGGATGGATGTCCGGGTAGCACGCACCTGCGATACAGAACTGATCACCTGTGGTGTCCTTTATGTATTTAATCAAATCGCTTGCATGGAGAAAATCCTCCTTTGCAGGCACATTTGGATTTCTGTCTCCTCTTAAAGCGAGGATATTCTCGATGCCCTCATATGAAAGCTGTCTGGTGAACTCATCTATCTCTGCCTTGTTATAGCACAGACATGTAAGGTGTACGACCGGCTCCACATTGTACTGGTTCTTGATTTTCTTCGCAATCTCGATAGTCTTGTTATTGTTTGAGCTGCCGCCTGCGCCAAATGTCACGCTGATGTACTCAGGATGACAATCACAGAGTATCTCAAGCATCTCATCTATATTTTTGAAGTCTTCCTCCTTCTTAGGTGGAAATATCTCAAAGGAGAGCGACTGTGGTTTGTTTGTATGTATCTGTGTAATCTTCATGTTATCCTCCAGTATATATGGTTATTCAATAATTTGTAATTTTTATATTCCATATATTACTGTAGTTTTTTGTCATTGTAAAATATATTTTTCTTTTAGTTTGTCATAAATAAAATCTATATCAAAACTTGCTGAGTCTTTGATTTTTTTTAATGTGGTGATATAATGAACAAAGCAAATCCAAAAGGGGTAACTTATGAAAAAAATAGATTTTGATAATGATTCAATAAAGAAAAACATATTGCAGGCTGCTCTGCCAATGCTGGCAGCCCAGATTCTAAGCCTGTTGTACAATATAGTAGACCGCATATACATTGCCCGCATACCGGATATGGGAACCACTGCACTCGGTGCTGTGGGGCTTTGCTTTCCTATTATAATGCTGACAATCGCTTTCTCCAATCTCTTTGGAAGCGGTGGTGCTCCGCTTTTTTCAATAAAAAGAGGCATGAGTGATGACAGAGCCGCCAATACTATAATGAATATGAGCTTTACAATGGTCTGCACATTCGCAGTCGTTTTTACAGCTTTGTGCATGATTTTTGCAAAGCCTCTTTTAATCGTGTTTGGCGCATCTGAAAATGCTCTCAAATACGCTCTGCCATACCTGCTCATTTATTTGATAGGAACACTCCCATCCATGATTTCAACCGGCATGAATCCCTTTATCAACGCTCAGGGCTACTCCACTACCGGCATGCTGTCTGTGGCAATCGGAGCCGTTGCCAATCTGGTTTTAGACCCGCTTTTTATATTTGGATTTAATTTTGGCATCAAAGGAGCAGCTATTGCTACGGTCATCTCACAAATACTGTCTGCTCTCTATGTGCTTCACTTTCTTAGGAAAAAGGCTGAACTTAAGGTGAGCCTTATGACACTCTCTGAATTTGGTGAAAACACGCGCTATGCAAAGGACATCATAAGCCTTGGAACCTCCGGCTGTGTCATGCAGCTCACCAACAGTCTGGTGTCTATATGCTGCAACAACGTGCTTTCAGTGACCGGAGGTGATTTGTACATATCGGTAATGACCATCGTATCAAGCATCAGGCAGATGGTCGAGACTCCAATTTATGCAATTGTGGAGGGTTCATCTCCTGTTTTAAGCTACAACTATGGCGCCAGAAGACCTGCCCGGGTGAGAAAATCTATTTTCACTATGGGACTGCTCGTGCTTCTATATACAGCTGTCATGTGGAGTGTAATCATACTTGTTCCTCATGCCCTGATTACTATTTTCAGTTCCGATGCCACCCTCATGGATGATGCGGTGAAGGCTTTAAATATCTACTTTGCGGCATTCATATTTATGGATCTGCAGTACATCGGACAGACTACCTTTAAATCACTTAACAAAAAGAAGCGGGCTATATTTTTCTCCCTGCTTCGCAAGGTGTTCATCGTTGTACCGCTGACATATATTCTGCCATACTCCTTTGGTATGGGAACCGACGGTGTGTTTATGGCAGAACCTGTATCAAACGTGATTGGCGGAAGCATCTGCTTTGTAACCATGCTTAGTACAGTACTGCCGGAGCTTCACAGAATGGAGCAGTAATTACAGCATCTCATCAATGCAGATGCCGTAGCCTCCGGTCGGATCATCGACAAACACATGGGTGACTGCTCCTATTATTTTGCCATCCTGTATGATTGGGCTTCCGGATGTACCCTGCACTATTCCACCGGAGAGCTCTATCAGCCTGTCGTCTGTCACCTTAAGCTCCATTCCCTTGTTTGTATCTGTCGCTTTTCTGTCTATATTTGTTATTTCCAGATTATATTTTTCCAGTTTTCCTGATATTTCCGATATCATCTGTGCACTGCCTGTGTGTATCTCATCCTTGCCGGCAACCGGATAATACATATCCTCTGCAGCATATTCCGACAATTCATCGCTGTCAAGCTGTCCGTAAATTCCTAGATTACTATTGCAGTCAAGTGTGCCTATATGGCTTTTTTTGCCAAAATATACCACTCCGCCTATCTCGCCCGGCGCGCCGGCTTTTCCCTTTTTGATTTTGGTAAGCTTCATGCTGTACAAATCACCACTGTTTGCATACAAGAGATTGCCGCTTTGCGTTCCGTCTCCTATTCCATGCCCCAACGCTCCAAAACGGCCGTCCTTTGTATAATAAGTGATAGTACCGATTCCTGCCAGATCGTCCTTCACCCATATTCCCATATAGTATCTGCCATCATCCATCCTCACAGGCGTGATATCCGCTGACATTTTCTCACCGCCTCGAAGAAATTTAATGTTTACGGTACTTTTATCTTCATGCCTTTCATCATATTTCTTCATGATATCATTCACAGCTTCAGAAAGCTCCTCCTTGTCTGCCACAGTGCGCCCATTGACAGATAGGATATAATCACCGCACTGCACCTTTTTATCTGCCGGATTGACTTTTTTGCCATCCTCGTCTGTCACCTCCGTCGTATTCACTACAAGCACGCCCTCTGTCTGCTCATATATACCGGTCAGCCTGCCACAGGCATATACGCCCTCAACTCTTATTCCATCACTTATTTTATCTGTCTCTTCATAATCTCTGTCAGTAGCTCTGTGAGTTGATGCTGTATCTGCTGTCTGTCCTATGTCTTGTTCGTTTCCGCTGTTTTCACCGTTTCCGCCGTTTTCACCATTTTCACCATTCTCGCCCGAATCAGCCAATACACTGGCCGCCTGTCCTGGAAGCCCTGTCGCATATCTTCCATATCCGGCCTTTGATTCATTTAAAAAACTTCCTAATGCACTTTCATCAAATGCCTTATCTACCCTGCTGCACCACTTATCATCACTGCTTAGTGCAAACATAGCTATCACTGCTGCAGCCAGCGTGACACTCACAAATTTTCCAAAAAACTTCCGCATACTATTACCTCCATTTGGATTAGTATGCTCCTGTCATTTTTCTTTTATTCTTTTAATATCTTATTATCTCATTCTAACTATTCCAAATTATTTTGAGCAAAAGCCGGTATAATTTGACAGTTTAGGTGTTTTCCTATATAATTTCGATATATTTATATGATTATTATAGATTTCACATATAATTCCCACGTTGTCAGTTACAAATAAATATTGTAATAGCTTTATAATTCTTAAATCACCATTTAATAAAGGAGGGATTCCATGAATACATACCTGCTCATCACATCCATAGTAATCTTCTTATGTATCCTGCTAAATCGTGTCTCCAACCGCATAGGCATTCCGGCACTTTTAGCCTTTATTGTGCTCGGCATGCTTTTTGGCTCTGACGGAATAATGAAGATAGATTTCGACAATTACGCGTTCGCCGAACAGATATGCTCTACCGCGCTGATTTTTATCATGTTCTATGGTGGCTTTGGCACCAACTGGCAGCGTGCAAAGGCTGTTGCCGTTAAGTCTGTGCTTTTGTCCACCATCGGTGTTATTATCACATGCTTTCTCACAGGGCTGTTCTGTCACTTTGCCCTTAATATGAGCTGGGAAATAAGCTTTCTCCTCGGTGCGCTGATTTCATCAACTGATGCGGCGAGCGTTTTCTCCATACTGCGTTCGAAAAAGCTGAATCTGAAATACAATACCGCCTCTCTTCTTGAAGTGGAAAGCGGTAGTAATGACCCATGTGCCTATATGCTCACAGTTGCTTTTATAGCCATATCCCAGGGCAGCGCAAGCCCGGGAAATATTGCCATACTCATAGTAAAGCAGCTTGCCTTCGGCATAATCTTCGGCATCCTGATTGCAAAGCTTTCCATCATGCTCCTTCGATATATACGCTTCAAAAGCGCGGGGTTTGATGCGATTTTCATGGTGGGAATTGCTCTGATATCGTATGCCCTGCCTGCTTACTTTGACGGAAACGGCTTCTTAAGTGCCTATATAGTCGGCATTATACTCGGTAACACAGAAATAGAAAATAAAAAAAATCTGGTTAATTTCTTTGATGGCATAACGGGACTCATGCAGATGCTTATTTTCTTCCTGCTTGGTCTGCTTTCTTTCCCATCAAAGCTGCCACACGTCATAGTACCTGCGCTTTTAATATTTATATGGCTTACCTTTGTGGCAAGGCCTCTTTCTGTAGCACTTGTGCTCACACCATTTCGCAGCAAAATAAAACAGCAGCTGCTTGTCTCATGGTCCGGCTTAAGAGGAGCTGCATCCATAGTGTTTTCCATCATGGCATATACCGCCACCAATGATGACCTCGACACCTTCCACATAATATTTATGATAGTACTTTTTTCAATACTGCTTCAAGGCTCAATGCTTCCATGGATATCACGAAAGCTTGACATGCTTGATAAAACAGCCGATGTAATGAAGACCTTCAATGATTACTCCGAGGAAGCAGATATCCAGTTCATACAGCTTACCATACCGGAAAATCATCTGTGGTGTGGCCACAAGCTAAAGGATCTGACGCTGCCGCCGGAGACACTGATTGTGCTTATACGAAGAGGTGAGCAGAATATAATACCTGACGGCGAAACAATAATACTTCAAAACGATGTGCTCGTGCTGAGTGCCATCACACCTGATGAGGTGCATGGTATAAAGCTGGTGGAAAAAATAATAGAAAAAGACAGCAGATATAACAATAAACTGCTGTCTGAAATATCAAAAAAACACAATGAGATTATAATAATGATCCAAAGAAACGGGCAGGTAATCATCCCAAACGGAAACGTACGGCTGACCACCGGTGATATACTGGTAATCAACCGCGCCGTAAACTGATAATGTCAGATTTTTTTCTCCATGGCAAGTGCTTTCATCTCGCGTGCGCTCTCCATCACGGTATCTGTGATTTTTGCACCGCCGAGCATTCTGGCAAGCTCAGCCACGCTGTCATTGTCAGTTAGCCTTCGAATCCTTGAAACCGTGGATTTGTTCTCGACTGCTTTTTCAATAAGGAAATGTGCATCTGCCATAGCTGCTATCTGTGGCAGATGTGTGATACATATAATCTGATGGTTACGGCCAAGCTCGTTCATCTTCTCAGAGACCATCTGAGCTGTACGTCCACTGATTCCAGAATCAATCTCATCGAAAATAAGCGACTCAATGTGGTCATTTTCTGCCATGATTGTCTTGATGCCGAGCATGATACGCGACAGCTCTCCTCCCGATGCTACCTTGCCGAGCGGCTTAAGCGGCTCTCCGGGGTTAGTTGATATGAGAAACTCCGGCGCATCGATACCGTTTGCCGTATAGTCCGGCAATCTGTCAAAGTGCATATCAAACTGTACATCGAGAAAATTTAAATCATTAAGTGCTGATTTAATTTCTGACACAAGCTTTACAGCACTCCCTTGTCTGATTTCTGATACCTCATCCGATATCTGTGCCAGCTCCTTTTCCTTTTTCGCAAGCTGCTGCTCTAATTTCTGTAAATAAGAATCATAATCATTCAGGACACTGATACGCTCCCTCTTTTCATTGAGTGCTATCAGTATATCGTCAATTGAGTTGCCGTATTTGCTCTTTAGATGATTTATCTCATCCAGACGCTTTTGTGTCTCATAGAAGGTCTCCTCGTCAAACTCAGCCTGTGATATATATCCTGATATCTCGTGATTAAAATCAGAAAGCAGACTGTCTATCTCTGACAGCTGACTCTCTAAAGCTTCCACATCCTCATCATAGCCTGATACCTGTGACAGCTCTCTTACCGCCCTGCCAATAAGCTCTGAGGCACTCTCCATCTCGCCTCCTGTGGCAGAATATGCAGCATTTACGCCCTCCATGATTTTCTTTCCGTTTGAAAACTTCCTAAACTGCGCCTCAAGCTCCTCATCCTCACCCGGCACAAGGGAAGCTTCTTCTATCTCCTTCACCTCGTACTCAAGGAATGACAGCTCACGGCTTCTTTCTTCATTGTCGATATTTGACTTTTCATACTCATCCTTAAGCGCCCTATATGCTTTGTATGTGGCTGAAAGCTGCTGCTTTTTATCTCCAAGCGGCTGCTTTGCGTACTCATCAAGTATATCAAGGTGTTTTTTCTTTGATAAAAGTGACTGGTGCTCATGCTGACCGTGGATATCTATGAGATATGAGGCTATTTCCTTCATTCGCGAAACAGACACGGCTTCACCGTTTACCCTGCCGACTGCGCGCGACTGTGTGATTTTACGGCTTAAAATCACGCATCCGTCCTCGACCTCCACATCAAGCTCCCTTAAAGCCTCTATAATCTTTGGATCTTCAACTGAAAAAATCAGCTCTACAAAAGCAGGCTTTTCATTGTCTCTTAGCATCTCCTTTTGCACTTTTTCACCAAGTGCCAGATTGATAGAGCCTATGATGATTGATTTTCCTGCTCCGGTCTCTCCCGACAGTATATTTAGTCCGTCGGAAAACTCAACCTCGCACTCGTCTATTAGTGCCAGATTCTTTACATGTAGATTTTGTAACATATTTTCTCCTTCCTCTCCCAGGCATGACGATATATGTTATTTTCTGTTACAGTTCAGCTATAATCTGATATTCATGTAACATTATTCCACAATTCTGCGGATTTTTTTCATCACCGCATATGTATCATCAACAGTCCGGATTGCACACATGATTGTGTCATCTCCTGCAATCGAACCGACGATTTCTCTCATCTTCATGGCATCTATTGCAGCACAGACAGCGCTTGCCATTCCCGATACAGTCTTTATAACGAGGATATTCTGTGCCATATCCATTGACAAAAAGCCCTCTCTGAGCACTCTCTCGTATTTTTTTGAAAGGTTCTCAGGTGCATCCGTTATCACAGCGTACTTCTGTCTGCCACCTGCAGTAGGGATCTTCGTGAGCTTAAGCTCCCTGATATCTCTTGATACTGTGGCCTGAGTCACGCGAAAACCATCTTTTTCAAGAAGCGCAGAGAGCTCATCCTGCGTCTCTACCTCATTCTTTTGGATTATCTCTATTATCTTGGATTGTCTGTTTGTTTTCATGTCCTGTCACCTCATAAATATTATTCGTAACTATTCATTATAACAATCCTTATATGTGTTATGAATAATTTCCCATCTTTTTGCGTAGTATTTCCAAAAAGCTTCTCTGGTGAAGCTTGCAAATCTTTGTATAATTGGCTGCCTTGGAAATAACAAAACGGTCTCCTACAGCAAGCTCTGCCGTGGTGTCGCCATCATAGCTGACACATGCCAGCTCATCGTTTTGCTCCCTACGGCTTAGAATTTCTATCTCTATCTCATCATCGCCTGACAGCACAATGCTCTTTGAAGTGAGATTGTGAGCATTGTTCGGTGTGAGCAGTATCATATCGCCCTTCGGATCCACAATCGGACCTCCCGCCGACATACTGTAGCCTGTAGAGCCCGTTGGAGTCGCAACAATGATGCCGTCGGCATGGTAATTGTTTAAAAACTCACCGTTTACATACACATTGAGGCTTAAAATCTGCAAATTACCCTTTCTGTGGATAACAATATCATTTAATGCCACTCTCGAGGTCTCACTGCCTCTTTTGTGCCCTGTGAGCATGATGCGGTCCTCTGTCATGTATTTATCAGCCATGAGCGAATCAATGGCATCAAATACCGTAGCTTCCTCCACCTCACACAGATATCCGAGTGTACCGAGATTTACTCCCATAAGCGGAATCTCAAGTGTCTCCACCCTTGTAGCCGCACGAATCAGGGTACCATCACCGCCGAGCACAAGAATACACTGCGTATCCTGTGGTATATCCTCAAGCTCAAACTCATTGTCGGATATTGCCTCGACATTGCTCATAAGGCCCTTTGCCGTGCCGCCTTTTTGCTCTATGTATGTCACTATTTTATTTGTAAGTGCAAAATTCCTGTCCTTATAGGCATTTGCTATCACAACAAAATGTTTCATAGTCTATTTTTGTCCAGCTCTCCATGTGCAGCCTCAACCACACTATGAATATCCACTGATTCCTCCTTTATAGGATCATCTGTCTTTTTGATATGTACGAGGTACTCTATATTGCCCTCCGGCCCCTTGATTGGCGAATACTCAAGGTCTAACACGCTAAATCCATTTGAAAGTGCAAAGGATATGATATTGTTCACTACCTCCTCATGCACGCTCTTGTCACGGACCACGCCCTTTTTACCTACTTTTTCCCTGCCTGCCTCAAACTGTGGCTTGATAAGACAAACCATCTCGCCACCGTCCTTTAACAGTGCTCTTGCAGGACCTAACACCTTGGTAAGTGATATGAATGACACATCAACCGATGCAAAATCCAGCTCATCATCTATATCATTGGGCGTCACATACCTGATATTGGTCTTTTCCATGCACACCACGCGCTCGTCCTGACGCAGCTTCCATGCAAACTGGCCATATCCGACATCCACGGCATACACCTTTTTAGCACCGTTTTGGAGCATACAGTCTGTAAAACCGCCTGTTGAGGCACCTATATCCATGCATACCTTGCCATCCATCGTGATATCAAAGTGCTTCATAGCCTTTTCAAGCTTAAGCCCTCCACGGCTCACATACTGCAGTGTCTTTCCATGAATCTCAATATTGCAGTCATCAGGGAACGTACTTCCCGCCTTATCCTCACGGTTGTTATTTACAAAAACATTGCCCTCCATAATCATAGTCTTTGCTTTTTCCCGTGATGGTGCAAAGCCTCTGTTTACAAGTAATACGTCTAATCTTTCTTTCATACTGTATGTTACCTCTATCTATAATGCTGCTATTATACGCTTAGCCACCGATTCGGCATCCACATGCAGCTCCTTTTTGAGCACCTCTACATTGCCATGCTCCACATAGCAGTCTGGGAGCGCAACAGTCAACACCTCAAGAGCTATGCCGTTAGTCTTGACATACTCAGTCACATGCTCACCAAAACCGCCACTTTGCACATTTTCCTCCATAGTCACAAGCAGGCTGTGCTCACCCGGCAGCTCATTTATCGCTTCCTTGTCAAAAGGCATTGCAAAACGTGCATTGATAAGTGTAGCAGAAATCCCCTCTGCCTCAAGCAGCTTTACCACATCAACAGCAGTCTTTACCATACTGCCGAGTGCCATGACAGCCACCTTGCTTCCTTTTTGGATTAGCTCACTCTTTGCAAGCTCTATCGGCTGTCTGATTTCCTTAAGACCGTCATAGGCTGCACCTCTTGGATATCTGAGTGCAATCGGACCGTCATATGCCACTGCAAATTTCATCATATCGGACAGCTCCCACTTATTCTTCGGAGCCATGATTGTCATATTCGGAATAACCGACAGGTATGATATGTCAAATATGCCCTGATGCGTTTCTCCATCGCTGCCTACAAGCCCTGCCCTGTCGATTGCAAATATGACATGCAGATTCTGTATGCACACATCGTGAAGTATCTGGTCAAACGCTCTTTGCAAAAATGACGAATACACCGCAAAAACCGGGATAAGTCCTGACTTTGCAAGCCCTGCCGCAAATGTCGTGGCATGTGCCTCGGCTATTCCCACATCAAAAAACCTATCCGGGAAATTGCGGTGAAACCTGCGAAGCCCTGTTCCCTCTGCCATGGCTGCCGTTATCGCAACTACCTTTGGATTTCTCTCGCCCAGCTTCTTCATGACTGTTGAGAAAACATCTGTGTAATTGGCCTTCGTGCGCTTATTCTTCGGAAGCCCTGTCTCTATGACAAATGGCTCTGCACCGTGGAATCTGGAAGGATAACGCTCTGCCGGGCCATAGCCTGCTCCCTTTTTTGTGAGCACATGCACAAGCACCGGACCATCCACACGCTTTGCCTCGTCAAACACACGGCACATTTCCTTTATATCACTGCCATCCACAGGTCCCAAATAGATGATGCCCATCTCCTCAAAGAACATACCCGGAATAAAAAGCTGCTTTATGCTGCTCTTTGTATTCCTGATATGCTTTACCATACGCTCTCCGTAGATTGGTATATGGTTTAGGGAATTCATGACATTATTCTTAAAATCCCTGTATACATCCGCTGTGCGAAAGCCTGAAAGATACTGGCTGATGCCCCCGACGTTCTCTGAAATCGACATATTGTTGTCGTTTAACACTATAATAAAATTGCCCTTCACGTTTGAAGCGTTGTTGAGCGCCTCATATGCCATGCCTCCGGTCAGCGCGCCGTCTCCGATGACTGAAACCACATGGTAGTCATCTCCGGTCACCTGTCTGGCTGTCGCAAGTCCAAGCCCCGCTGAAATAGATGTGGAGCTGTGTCCTGTATTAAAGCAGTCACAGTCGCTCTCATCCGCCTTTGGGAAGCCGCTCATGCCGCCATACTGTCTGAGCGATGAAAAGCCATCCTTTCTGCCGGTGAGTATCTTGTGTGTGTACGACTGATGCCCTACATCCCACACTATCTTATCCTTCGGCAGATCAAAGCACAGATGCAGCGCCATGGTAAGCTCCACAACTCCGAGGTTTGATGCCAGATGACCTCCTGTCACCGATATGCTCTCTATAAGAAACTGCCTTATTTCATCCTTTAACAGCTCAAGCTCCTTATGTGTCAGTTTTTTTATATCATTTTCCTTTTGTATCTTTTCTAAAACCATCCTATTTCTCCCGATGGATCAGATATTCAAATAACTCCTTAAGAAATGCATCGTCGTATCCCAAATCATCAAGCAGCTTTTCTGCCTCCTTAGAGATGCGCTCCACATCAGAAACTGCCTTATCCAATCCCTCAAATGTGACATATGTCGCTTTATTATTTTTCTCGTCACTGCCTACCGGCTTTCCAAGCACCTCAAGTGAGCTTGTGACATCAAGCACATCATCCTGTATCTGAAATGCAAGCCCCAGCTTTACCGCTATCTGCTCCACGCGTGATACCTCATCAGACGATGCCCCTGCAAGGATTGCTCCTATCATCATCGAGCTCTCTATAAGTGCGCCGGTCTTAAGCCTGTAGATAAAGTCCAGCTTTTCCCTTGTGATAGGGCAGTCATCGGATTTCTCACTCTCCACATCAACAACCTGTCCTCCAACCATGCCATGCACGCCTGCCTTTTTTGCAAGCACCGCAAATGCCCTTGCCACACGCGCATCAGCCACTTCCATGCCAAAAGCCTTTGCTGCGGTCTCATATGCCAGGTTTAAAAGTGCATCACCTGCAAGAATGCCCATAGCCTCACCGTACACAGCATGTGTGGTCTTCTTTCCACGCCTGTACTCATCATTGTCCATGGCAGGCAGGTCATCATGCACCAGCGAGTAGGTGTGTATCATCTCGATTGCTGCCATAAATGGCTCAATCACTGCACTGCTTCCGCCAAACATATGGTAAGTCTCTTCCATGAGGATAGGGCGAAGCCTTTTTCCACCGGCTCTCACACTATAGTTCATGGCCTCAAAAATAATCCTCTGCTGTCCCTCCTCAGCGGGAAGAAACTTCTCAAGCACGTTATTTATATGCTCTACCTTTTGCTGCAGCTCCTCCATGAATTGTGACTTATTTAAATTCCCATTTAAGCTCATCAGAATTCCTCCAGTTGTCCATCGCTGTTTAGCACAAGCATGGCCTTTTCCATGCCCTGTACCATATCATTGGCACTCTTTACCTCATCAAGCCCCTTCTTGTAGAGCTCAAAGGCCTCATCCAGGGATACATCCGCATCCTCCATCCTCGCCACTATCTGCTCTAAGTGTGCAAAGCGCTCCTCGAGTGTCAGTGTTTTTTCATTTTCTTTGCTCATCGTTAATAACCTCCGAAACTACGGCCCTTGCATGACCGTCTATCAGATATATATTTATGTCATCGCCTGCATTGATATCGGATACACTGTGCAGTGCCCCCTTCTTTTCCACCTCGACATACGCATAGCCCTGTGCCAGCTTTTTGGCCGGTGAATATGCATCCAGTGTACCTGAAAGCAGTGCCAGGCGCTGTCTGCAATCCGAAAGCCTCTGCTTCATAATCCTTTCAAGTGCATCCTCGATATCTGCCAGACGCCTTTTATTCTCATTTAGTTTATTCTGTGGACTAAGGAAATTAAGTCTTGTTTTAATATGTGACAGCTTTTCCCTGAAAAAATCAATCCGGCCTGTCAGATTTCTGTCCATCCTGCGGCGCAGATTGTCAAGGCGCTCCAACGTCTGCCTGTAGTCACTGACTGCAAGCTCTGCAGCCGCTGAAGGTGTGGGTGCTCTCCTGTCTGACACAAAATCCGCTATCGTCCAGTCAGTCTCATGACCTACTGCCGAAATAATTGGCGTGCGGCAGTCAAATATGGCTCTCGCCACAATCTCCTCATTAAAGGCCCATAAATCCTCTATGGAGCCTCCGCCTCTGCCGACTATTATCACATCAAGATTCATCGCATCCAATGTCTGTATGCCCTTTGCTATGCTATTAGCCGCACCCTCTCCCTGCACAAGTGCCGGATAAAGTATGACCTGTACATATGGATTCCTGCGCGATGATACATTCCTTATATCCTGCACGGCCGCGCCTGTCGGTGCTGTAACCACACCAATACGGCCGGCATACTGCGGAATGGGCTGCTTGTACTCTGACGCAAACATGCCCATCTCCTCAAGCTCACGCTTTAGCTGCTCGAATTTGAGATACAGATTGCCCTCTCCGTCAAGCTCTATCTTTTTGGCATAAAGCTGATATGCGCCGGTCTTCTCATACACCTCAACGGAACCTGTCACAATAACCTGGTCTCCCTCCTTCATGTGGAAAGAAAGTCCTGCCGCCCTGCTGCCCGCAAACATGATAGCGTTCATGGCTGCTCCCGCATCCTTTATTGTGAAATAAATATGACCGCTCGTGTGATACTTGCAGTTGCTCACCTCTCCCTTTATGCTCACCTGTCTGAGCATAAAATCCTGAGCGAACATATTTTTAATATAGCTATTTACTTGCGCTACCGAATATATATTTCTATTTGCCATGTTCAATGCTCTATATCGCTGTTCCTCTTAAGCTATGCAAACTTTGCAAGCACTCCGTTTACAAATGCACCTGACTCATCTGCACCATACTTCTTTGCAAGCTCAACAGCCTCATTTATTGAAACCTTTGTAGGAATATCGTCCTCAAACTTTATCTCATAAACTGCCAATCTGATAATTGCCAGATCAACCTTTGCCATACGATTGGTCTTCCAGCCTGTAGACTTCTCATCGATAAGTGCATCAAGCTCTGCCATATGCTCAATAATCGCACTGCATTTTTCATCAATATACTGTCTTTCCTCGTCTGTAGGATTTGTAAGCTCATCATTTAAAAGCTCCATCTGCTCTGCAAGCTCAGACTTGTCATGAAACTCAACCCTGAAAAGCATCTTAAAAACGTTTTCTCTTATTTTGCTTCTTGTCATTTAAATTCCTCTCGTGAATAGTATTTTATATAAATTAAGGATGTCTGTACGACATCCTTAATTATACTACATTTGTGATCATTTAAAAAGAATTATTTAATTCTCTCCCATATCAACACTTGCTATACGAACATTGATAGTAGCTACAGAAAGCCCTGTCATTGTCTCAATTGCAGACTTAACCTTCTCCTGTACCTTTGTAGAAACCTCAGGGATGCTGTATCCATAAGCAATATTGAGTGCTACATCAACCACTACCTCATTGTCTGCTATCTCAATCTGAATTCCCTTTGAGAGATTCTTCATACCGAGCCTGCTGACAATCTCGTTTGTGATATTGCCTGCCATGGAGCTTACTCCCTCAACCTCAGTGGCAGCAAGACCTGCTATGATAGCTACAACCTCATCTGCTACCTTGATCTCGCCAGACTCATCTGATTTGATATTTATTGTGTTTCTATTCTCTGCCATGTCCATGTTCCTCCTTAACCGGCTATACGGTCTGTCCCTTTGCCACGTAAACCTGGAATGAGTCATTTCCCGTAAGTGATCTATTTCTTGATACGCGAACATTCTTGTCTGTAATCACGTACTCCAGATTGGCGCCATCCTCAATTACCGTATCCTGTAGCAGGATGCAGTTCTTGACCTTTGCATTCTTTCCTATCTTGACGCCTCTTGATAGGATGCTGTTTTCCACGGTTCCCTCGATGACACAGCCATCAGCAACCATGACATTCTTGGCTTTTGAGCCATTTATGTATCTTGTAGGGTTATCATCCCTGATCTTTGTATAGATAGAATTGCCACTCTTAAACAATGCTTCCCTGTTATCCTCATCAAGGAGCTTCATATTCTCCTCGAAATAGCTCTTCATATCTGTAATCTGTGAAGCATAACCTGTGTACTCATATGCCTGGATATTGAGTGAATCAGTGTTTGTAGCCATCAGATCCCTTGTAAAATAAGAATAACCATGTACAAAAGCGTCATCCACTATTCTAATGAGCTGCTCCTTCTCCATGATATAGATATTCATGCCAAAGTTTACCTTGCCCATATCCCTGTCATTGATATATATCTTTTTGATACGTCCATCATCTATATCAAATGTATAGTACATCTCATCATTGTTACCGTTTGGTCTTAAGAATACCTTCGGTACCTCCTGCTTGCGGTACATTGCAGTGATATCAGCCCCTGTAGTCTTATGTGCTTCAATCAGCTCCCTGAAATCAAAATTGAATACATAGTTGGCATCAGCCATGATAACATACTTCTGAGTGCACTTTCTCAGATATCCCTTAAGACTTTCGATTGCCTCAACACGGCCCTCATACACCTTAATCTGCTTCTGTGCATAAGGTGGAACTATATTGATACCACCATTTTTTCTTGCGAGATCAAACTCCTGGCCTGAGCCAAGGTGATCCATCAGAGAGTGATAATTTTTCTTAACTATGAGAGATATATTGTCGATTCCGCTATGTACCATGCTTGAAATCAGGAAATCACAGAGTCTGTAACGACCTGCAAACGGAATGGAAGCCATAAGTCTCTCGGATACCATCTCAGGAATGAGGGCATCGTAGCTGTTTGCAAAAATAACAGCCAAAGCCTCTTCGTTGTTCATGTTTAGCATTGTTCCTGGCCCTCCTCAACATCATTATATACCATAGCCTTTGGTCCTATAACCGCTCTGTCGCCAATTGTAACTCCCGGTGCAATTGTAGCAACATCACCTGTCACATCCTCCTCAGGCTTTTCTCCAATAACTGCATCACAGCCTACCGTAACACCCTCTGCAACTATACAGTGTGTAACCTTAGCGCCTCTTTTTATCACAGTATCGCCCATGACAACTGCATCCTCTACCACTGCGCCCTCTTCTACGACGACACCGCCAAAAAGAATTGAATGCTTTACTGTGCCCTTCACTACACAGCCATCGGTAATCATAGAGTCTGTAACCTCTGCGTTGTTGCCGATGAAATGTCCTGTATGACCGCTGTTACGGCTGTATATCTTCCAGTTCTCATCGAACAGATTGATACCGCTGTGTTCCGGATCAAGCACCTCCATATTGGCTTCCCATAAAGCCGGAATTGTTCCTACATCCTTCCAGTAGCCATTGAAATGATATGCATACATCCTGCGGCCATCCCTCAAAAGGTTTGGAATGATATTGTTACCGAAATCATTCTCTGAATCCGGATCATTTTCATCCTCGATAAGATACTTCTTAAGTATATCCCAATTGAAGATATAAATACCCATGGATGCAAGATTAGACTTAGGATTCTTTGGCTTCTCCTGAAACTCTGTGATCTTGTCGTCATCATCTGCTACCATGAGACCGAAACGTGATGCCTCCTCCCATGGAACCTCCATAACCGCTACAGAAAACTCAGCATTTTTCTCCTTATGGAACTTAAGGAAATCACTGTAATCCTGCTTACAAATCTGATCTCCCGAAAGTATGATAACATACTCAGGATCATATCTCTCGATAAATGCAATATTCTGATAAATCGCATTGGCTGTTCCCTTGTACCAGTCAGAGCCTGAAGCCTTCTGATACGGTGGCAGCACATGCACTCCTCCATATAATCTATCAAGATCCCATGGCTGTCCATTTCCTATGTACTCATTCAGCACAAACGGCTGGTACTGTGTCAATATACCAACTGTATCTATGCCTGAATTAACACAATTGGAAAGCGGAAAATCAATAATTCTGTATTTGCCTCCAAACGGAACTGCCGGCTTTGCAAGTTTCTGCGTCAGTGCATAAAGTCTGGAGCCCTGACCACCGGCAAGAAGCATCGCAACTAGCTCTTTTGCCATATTAAAATCCCCCTTGTTTAATTTTATTAAATTTTTGTTAGCTTTTGCAATTATTTTGGTTTTTTATAATGGTTTATAGTTATATTTTACCACACTTTGGCATTTATGCAATTCAAAATTAACTAAAAAAAACTATAATTTTTGTCATTATTTTCCAATTATCTCGCGGTTGTTTATGAACTCGTACGGCACTTCCTGGTACACGTAATAAGAATCTCATATTATTACCATGTAGTTTCTATAAACGTTGAATCTAAGCCATTCTTCCCCTTATTTGACACCACGAGCATATACTATACCACCACGGAATCACCATAAAATGAGATAATTTTGTTATTTTGGACTGCTTTATTGTAACTATCTTCTGTAATAGTATCGCCATTTGTACTTAATCTGTCAAGCACCTCTGACACTTTATCCATTTCATTGCTCATATGTTTTGGCATAACTGATGTATACAAATCCATTGTCATTTGCAAAGAAGCATGTCCTAGATACGCTTGTACTGTTTTAGGTTGAATACAAGCTTCAAAACAACGTGTCTCAAAAGTATGTCTAAAACAATGTGGTGAGAAGACTTCTATCTCATCAACTACCTTTTTTATTGCTTCACATATAATTTGCGAATTAATTGGTGTATCAAATTTAGTTGTAAATAACAAATCAGCGTATTGCTTATCTACTGATTTACTCTTAGGTGCTTTCTGTGCTATAACATTTTTCTGCATATATTGTCGTTTTAATGCCATTTCACATTGATGATTTATTGGAATGTTTCTTTTGCTAGTAGCGGTTTTAGGATTCTCAAAATGAAAGCTTTTCTGCTCATCATCTTCATATTTCTGATATACAAGTGTTCTCGTTACTTTTATAACATTTGTCTTCCAATCAATATCTGACCATCTAAGTGCTGCCAACTCTCCTATTCTCATACCAGTAGAAACTGCCACTACAAACAGATTATTATAAAATGTTCCTTTTGCACAATCAAAGAACAATATCTGTTCTTCTTCTGAAAGAACTTTAACCTCTTTTTTTCATCTCTTTTTACGGAAATACCCTTTGCAGGATTTTTCCTTACATATTCATTTATAAGAGCTTTATTGAAAATGTCTATGAGAACAACTTTAACTTTATTCTGAGTCTCATAACCATAACCATCTTGCTTGAGCTTTTTTATTAGCTTCTTAATTGTAAGTTGGTCAATATCTGTTAAATTCATCTTACCAAGTGTTGGGGATATGTGCTTTTTATAAATCAGATTGTAATACCTTTTGGTGTTCTCTCGTATCACATCAAATTTATATACATTCATCCATTCACTGAACCATTCGTCAAGTATGATACTCTGCTTTATATTGATTTGCTTTTCATTCTCATATAAAGCTTCATTATATCTACGCTTAACGTCTTTTAAATCTTTTCCAGATATAGACTGTCTCTTTCCAAATCGGTCTACAAATCTTGCATCATATCTTCCATTTTTTCTCTGACATATTCCGTGTCCAAGCTCTTTTCCTTTTAGATCCTTGCCCATCTATTTCCTTTCTATGAGCATAATCCATATGATTATATGATTATATCACATAAATTATGTCATGTAAAACTATACAAAATGCACTGTATCAAGACCAAAAATGAAATTTTAAATTCCACCACCACATTTGGTGGTGGAATTTACTCCCGCACAGTAAAGGTTTACTCTTTCATATAAAAATGGTAAGGTTATCTTTCTTTCTGACAGCAGTAGAAAGAAGGATATCCATGAGTAAATATATTCCAGGAAACCAGAAGCACCTTTCCCTTGAAGACCGTATCTATATCGAAAACGAACTGAACAAGGGAGAAACCTTTAAGAACATTGCCCGCTTTCTTTGCAAGGATCCAACAACCATTTCCAAAGAAGTAAGGGCTCACCGTCTATCCGACTGGTATCACAAAGGTACTTTCTATAATGCCCATAACTTTTGTATTCATCGCT
>ENA-UPWU01000002-UPWU01000002.1-human-gut-metagenome-genome-assembly--contig:-NODE-2-length-71015-cov-15.927641_pt1 | contig 71015 bp, 56 predicted proteins | sample MGYA00250058_ERZ773392 | MGnify/ENA primary metagenome ERZ773392 (study PRJEB29103, sample SAMN06112084) | human gut metagenome | biome: human gut; feature: ankylosing spondylitis patient; material... | reverse complement strand
TAATTATATAACAAAATATAAAAATAAATTTTTAAAATATATGAATAAAACAGAATGGAGTGGTAGTATGGATATAAAAATTAAATACTTTGAAGGAGCAACTAAATTAAAAATAAACCCAAAAGGTGATTTAATAGATGTTTATTCAAGAGAAGATGTTTTCATACCCAAAGATGAAATGAGAATGATACCTTTAGGATTCGCTATGCAATTACCAAAAGGTAAAATGGCTAAACTTTATCCAAGGAGTTCTACTTTTAAAACTTGGGGATGCATACAGACAAATTCCGTTGGGATAATTGATAATACTTATTGTGGGAATGGGGATGAATGGAAAATACCGTTATATTGCTTATTCCCAAAAACTTTAGAAGTTCCAAATTTTACTTGTAAAGACGATTTTTGTATTATAGAAGGTAGTTGGATAAGAAAAGGTGATAAAATAGCCCAATTTGAAATTGTAGACGTTATGGAAAAACCAACTTTTATAGAAGTAGATTCTTTAGAAAATGAAGATAGAGGTGGCTTTGGGAGTAGCGGTACTAGATAGGAGAATAATATGAATTTATATAATGAAATAGATAGTTTATTTGAGAGAAAACATAGTCCAATAGAAAACAAAATAAAGGCTATGGAGAATCTTTTAGGCTATAGTATATCGAGTGAATTAAGAGAATGTTTAAATAAAGAAATAGAGAAGTTAAAAATTAGATTAGATATTACTCAAGACATACAAATAGATGTACTTAATAAAATTTTAGAATATGAAAATAAAAATAGTTGACATATTAATATAATTATGTAATACTATATTTAGTGAAATTATTTTTGATAAAGGATATTTTTATTGGCATTTAATATCCTTTCGCAATAAGAATAGAACGGCATTTTGTCGTTCTTTTTTTTATTTAAATGTTAAAATATTGTTAAATAGGAATATTTTCAATATCGTTTTGCATATGCTATGATATATGTAGCATATATGTAATAGCTATTTATAGCTAACTGGAATATATGCGGAATGTTTATATCGGTTATAGCAATTTAGGTAGAGTATATGCATCTCTCATAAGTATAGAAAAGTATGGAAAAGTAAATGAATATACATAAAAAAAATAAGAGTTGAAAGTTAATCTAACTCTTATTTATATTTATGGGGTCTTACGATTTATATAGTTGGAAACATTTTGAAAAAATGGTCTGATGGCAAATCAAACTCTATATAAATCGTAAGATATTATATATCAAATACAATTATATAATACACTAAATTACATATTTTGTCAACAGTTATTTTGGTAATTTTACAATAAAAGCTGAATAAACTTTTTCTTCATTCCTAATTAAGCACAATGCATTAAATCGCTTTAAATTGAGCATATCCGTCTCTGTATACCCTTCTTTATAGAATAATCCTCTTAATTCTTCAAAGCATTTTACATCTGCTCCTGCGAGAAGGATAAAGCTGCACCCACTAGATAAAATCGCTTCTTTGCACTTTCTGTTACATTGATTAAGGAAATGAAGACTGATTGTAGGTATAAATGAGTATTTTCTACATTCGGTTAATATATTTTCAAGAATTGTCTGTGCTGTTGGAAATAAATTAATTTCATCAAAGAATATTTCTGTCTTAGTGTTTGAACTAATTTGTTTCGCCAACCACACCTTGCTTAAATAAAATGTTGCAATTAAATCTCTAATATTCCTATTAGTAAAGTCCTCTTCTCTAGCCTTTATTAATATGACCTTATTTTTACTTAAAGCTTCTACAAAATTTATGTTCTCTTTTGCTGACCTATTAAATGCTAACTTAGTATATAAATTAGTTTTTAATAAGCTTACTCTATCAATTATCCCATCTATCTTAGAATCATAATTTTCTATATCTCCATTTTTATTTTCTTTGTCTAATTCATTTAAATCATTTATTTCATCTTCAAGTAATTTTTTTTGACCTTCTGTAAGCCATTCTAAGACGTTTCTTCTTACATCAGGATACATAAGTACCCCTATTACATCTTTAAAACTAGCATTGAAATTATTATAAAAAGTCACTGTACAAGCAGAATAAAAATATCTTAGCATTCTAGGGGTTAATTTAGTATCTGCATTAATGGTATTTAATAAAATGTGTAATTGTGAAGCCTTTTCCATACATTTAGCTAATTTTTTATATTCATCAGTATCATCGCAAATTAATTCATTGAAACAAAATCCTTGTAATTGGTTATGGTCACTACAGTCAATTTCTATGAGCCTATCTTTAGGAGCTACTTTTTTTATAGTTTCTGCTAAGTTACAATCTCTAATAATATCTAAAACAACTAATCCGTCTCCTTTAGCTATTATAGATTTTGCTAAATTCATCATGTAATAAGTTTTGCCACAACCCATACCTCCCATTAAAACCCTTCCTAATCTACTTATCTCTTTATCTGTAGAATAATAAACAGGCTCATTTTTTAAAGATGTTCCTATAAGAATATCTCCATTAGATAAACATCTAGGGAAACTTTTATTATATACACTATTATGTTCTATATTAGGGAATTGTTGAATTAGGTCTTCTCCCGGAAGTGCAATAAAATTACTACATTCATATACAGATGTATTTAATTGACTAACATTATTTAACACAGGTTTTAAAATATCCATATCTTTCTTTACTCTTCTACATATAAACTCATTATCATCTTTTATCTCTCCATATGAATCTGCAATAGCGTCTGCTATAATTTTATCTCTTCTTTTATTTTCACCTTTTGTAGAAATTAATATTTGAGTTTTACACAAATCACTCATGCCTTTCTTTAAGGTATTGTTACTTAAAGAGTCAAAATTAATAATCTTTTCAGATTTATTTTGTTTTACTCCGAACATTAAATCTAAAGTTGAATTAAAAAAATCCATAGTAAAATCTAATATCTTAATTATTATATTGACTATTTTGCTCGAAGTGTATTTCACAGATGTATTTTTATATTCTTTTATGAACTTTTGACAAGACGCTTTAAAGTAATTTGATTGTTTTTCTGATACGGGTATAAAATTATAGAATATTCCTGCCTCTTCTTCATCTTGAAGCAATTCAATTATATTCATATTTGCATTTAATAAATCGTTGTTTCTCATGTCTGTATCGCTAGACAAGAAATCTCTATTTTTATATACAAGTTGATATTTAGAACCGCCTTTTATTAAAGGTATGCTATCGACCTCTTTTATCTCCACAGACTTCCATATTTCTTTAAATTTAACTTTGAATTTAGAATAAAATAATTTAGGTACGATAAAATAAAAATTGATTTTATCATTTGTGATGTGTATATAATAACTTGCTTTGAATTGTGTTTTCAAAATAACCTTCTTATTTTCTATTTGTATAAGTTTATTTATGTTTACAAACATTTTATTTACGAGGTATAAGATTGAAAATGTTCTATTGTTTCTAATAGATTTCGTTGGGATTAATTTTAAAAATATATATTCTTGATTTTTAATCTCAAAATATTTTGAAATAGGTATGCTTTTAAGCATTTGTAATAACTCCTATAATAATATTTAATATCAAATATATACAAGGTATAACAAATGCCCAACGTTTCCCTTTGTCATAACCGAATACATATAATATAAGAGCTATAAATCCTGCTACTAAACATATGTTAAATGAATAATCTTGTATAACCACCAATAAATTATATCCAACTTCTTGTAGAAATTCTATTGGATGTAAAATATTATCTCCTATTTCCATAAACTTATCCATGATACTTATTAATTTATCTATTTTTTCTTCCATAATAAAAACCCCCTTTTTTTATAATTTAATCATTGTAAATAATTTTGGATAAAATGTTAGAAGTATATAGATTAAAAAATATTGAATCCCTGAATTTGTAGCTTGACGAAAGTTTGCTCCTTGAAGTGCGTTTTCTATTATGCTTTTTATACCCATGCACATACATCCATACTTTGCAAAAATCATTAATAAACTTAATATTTGTGTTGCAACAGTAGATACTTCTGCTTCTGTTGTTGCTGCATAACAAAGTAATCCTTTATGCATTAATATGGCTATTAATATAACTAATTTCTTATATTCTTTTTTGTCTTTCTTTAAAATATTTAAACATTTTTCTATAGTAGAATATCTGTTTTCTGTTAGTTGTTTGTATTCCTTAAAAGTATATGATTTCATGTATAAATTCCCCCTTTTAGTTAACACTAATAATATACTTTATGAATAACCGAGGTGATAAAAATGAATGAAGCTTTATTTTGGTTTGGACTTGCTATGTTATTTGATTACTTGAGTAGACTTATCTGATTCAGATAACATTTCTTTTCTTAATATATATTTAATGTAATTGCTTTTGTTTCCGTACTCTATAAATTTATCCTCTAGCCAAGAGAATAATAGTTTATCCTCCATATTATTTTTAAAACTTACAGGTATAACTGTTTTATTTCCTTTCATTACTTTCCCCTCCTTTTACTTCATTATATGAAAAAGTATGGAAAATATTACACTTTTTATTAAAAAAAAATAAAAAAAATAATCACCCTGCTAAGAGTGATTATCCTACTGTTGATTTGAGATAGAAGTGAGGTTTATTAACAACCTTATACCCCTTTGTATCTACTTCTCTTTCTACATAGTCCAAATAATCATCTAAAAATTCCTTTAATCCATCTTCATATAGGGAATAAATAAGTATAAGGTCTGCTCTACTTAGTTGTTTCTCATGATTCCCTTCGTCAATAAACAAATCAATAAGTCTTAATTTTCTAGCTTCCTCTACTTTAATCTGATGTTGTCGAGGAACAATAGGGAGTTCATAAGGATTTCTTTCCTCCATTTGTATTTCCTCCTTTAATAAAATAACCACCGTAATAAGACTATTAAGTTGAGCTTATAATTAGGGTTACGGTGGTCATATATATAAAAATATCGAACTATATTTATATTATACAATATTATAAACAGTTTGTCAATCATCAAACTCATCATCAAAATCATCTATAAAATCGTTTAAATTATCCTCTGCTTCATTTTCTATTTGAGAGGATTTTTGTATACTATTAGAAGTATTTAATCCTGCTATCTTTTCTAATAATATATTTATATCTATATTATTGTTTACATAATTTTGTTCTCGTTTCCTTTCTACTTCTGCTAAATCTTTAAGAAATCCCGATGCACTTCTTTTAGAGATTACATAGTTATATAGTGCCATTTCATTTTCATAAAATCTAATTCTAATCTCTTTTATTTTTGCCATTTCTTTAACCCCATTAAACGAAAGGCTTTTGCATTTACTCCAATATCATTTACTAAGATAGTTTGAGGATATTCTTTCTTAAAGTAGCCAATGCCTATTTCTCCCCCACCTCCTGCAAGAATTAAATTACATGAAATAGCACTTGGGAAACTCCCTTTAAATTCATTCAATAATTTATTCATAAAGTCATCTTGAAACTCTTTAAGAAAAGAATAATCTTGTATATTAATCATTTTAATTTCTCCGTCAAATACTTTTTTGGCATCTTCAAGACTAATCTTACAATATTTCATAGAGATATATTTCTTTACATTATGATACAACTCCAATAACCCTATATCTAAAGATTCTCCGTCTATAAATTTATTCTTCTCATTAAATATAGCTATATCTGTTGTTCCTCCGCCTATATCTACAATAAGAGTTTTTGCTTCTACTTGTGCCTTATTTACAGATTTAAGATTTTTAATCCCGTAACTTTCAGGACGAATTATAACATCTTCAATATAAATAGTTCTAGTGGTTTTATCTTTGCCTGAACCAAGAGTTATTTTCTTCATATTATTTTGCTTTATCAATGATTTTAATTTTTGACTATATTCGTTGTATTGCCCTGCGGGAATCCCTAATACAAGTTTAATCCTATTATTTTTACTTACTTTAGAAATTCCATAGTAAAGCAAATTAAAAAAATTATCTTTTTCAAACTTTAAGTGTTCATTTTTAAACTCTCCTTGATTCACTATCCATTTATCATCTGTTTCAAATATTTCATTATCTCCAAGTTCTTTAATGGTAGAATATTTTTCTATTCTACTTTCTATTATCATAACTTCATTGGTCTTATCTCCCATAAAGATACTTGTGATATTGCCTATGTCGGCACTACAGATACTTATATTATTCATATTAACCCTCCATATCATTTATATAGGACTTTTTGCCCTTTCTGATATTATTATATGATAAGCGCTGTAAAAATACAACTACTTTTTTAAAATTTTCCATTTAAAATGGACTATAAACAAAAATAACCCCCTAGCCATAAGACTAGAGGGTAATCCATAAATAATACAAATAGAATAACTTATTTATATTATTTACATTATACATTAATTTTATTTATAGCACCTTTAATTGCTTTAGATATCGAATAATATTTTATTTTTATCCTCAATTACCTTTTATTTATTACTAACTTTTAGGTACAAAAATTTTACTAACTCCATTTATCGTAACAACCAATTCGCCATTTTCATTAAATGATATTTGAGGTAAACTAGAAATACCATCATCAAAATATTTCTTAGTAATTAAATCTTTATCTTCAGTAGGTACACCTTCTTGAGATAACTTACCTGCATACCAAGCATTACCTTTCCAATCTAATGTATGTGCATTAGCTCTATTATTAAAATCTTCACCATTACCTACTATGTGTGCATATTTACCTTCAGCATCTTCTATGTTATTTTTACCTTGTACGTGTTGATACATAGAAGAAGCTATTGTATTATTACCTTCAGCATGTGCATCTTCTTTTAAAGCTTCAGTACCACTACCTTCAGCATGAGAAAAATTACCAGTAGCCTTAGCACCATATCCTTCTGCATGTGAACCCATACCTGAAGCTTCTACAACCATTCCTATGGCACTACTTCCTGTTCCTATATTTCCCACTCTTCCTAAACTTATACTATTTTGTACTCTTAAATCATTTTCTAAATATTTATTATCTAAACATTTAATTTCTTCTTCATAAATAACTAAGTCAGTAAAAGTATCAATAGCAGTATTGTCTGCATTTATTTTATGAACACCTAGCATTAAATTAGATGAAAAAATCATTCCTTCTATCGCATAATTACCTATAGTACACGAAATTTCATTACCATTGTTTTCATCTATTACTAAATTACATATTTTTTTACTGCCTAAAAATTCAATATAATATTTTCTATCTTTATTAATAGAAACATTATTTATAGTAATTTCATCATCTAATTTTATATTATTAGAAGGTATAGTAGTCAATACTTTGCTTGAAATATGATATGGTAAATTAGTCCCTTCTACTTGTCCAGCAAACCAAGCATTACCTTCCCAATCTAAAGTATGTGCATTACTTCTTTCCATACCACTTTTGCCGTTACCAACTATATGAGCGTATTTATTTTCAGTATCTTCTATATTATATTTACCCTGAACGTGCTGATAATTTGAAGAGGCAGTCGTAAAACTACCTTCTGCATGAGATGTTTTTCCATAAGCGTTTGTTCCTTCTCCTTCTGCATGAGAAGTTATTCCACTGGCGACTGCATAGCTACCTTCTGCGTGGGAACTTATACCCTCAGCGATTGAATTGTCACCTTCTGCGTGGGAAGTTTGCCCCTTAGCTTTCGTCTCCTCTCCTTCTGCATGAGAACTCCATCCACTAGCAGTTGTATTCTTACCTTCCGCATAAGAACATTCTCCTGACGCTTCAACGTTTTTCCCAATAGCAACACTATTCTCTCCGATAGCCGTTCCTTCTTTTCTTCCTAAACTTATACTACCAGTAAATACAGGACTTTCTTTAGAAACTAAATTACTCGTATCTATTTTTATTTCACTATCATCTTTGTTATATAAACAATCTGCATACAGTTCTTTTTCTTCTATAGTTTTAGGTTTTGGTAATTTAATATCATGTAATAATTTAACTAACTCTTCATCATTTATCCCATAACTTTTTATGGACTGATACACTCTATATATTTGTATTGTTGTTCTAGGGTAAGAAATTTTTCCATATTTATTTCCGTACTTCTCGTTGAAAAACTTAATTAGTTTATTCATTCAATCAACTCCTTTATTTTTTTATAAAAAGAGTAATTAAATTAATAATTACTCTTATAATTTTATTGCAATGATTATTTCACAATATTTTTAAATTGCGAATTAATTATTGAATTTTTGCAATAAGGGAACTTTGGAAGTTCTATATTTATTAACTTAAAGATATATTTGCTTTTAAAACAATATCTCCTGTTGGATTTGCTTTAAGCGATGCTGAATTATATATCGCCTTTTCAATATCTACACTACAAGCTGAAACTGTAGCTATCGGATAATATCTTTTACTTGTCGAATCATAGTCTTTATAAAATACCCATGAACTTGTTGCTGAATCCCATTTATATTTTTTAAATTTACCACCTACACACCAACAGTTTCTTGCTTTTCCATCATCAGATAAAACTTCTGATGTATATAATTTTATTCCACTACAAATAACTTCAGTATTCGCTAAATAAACATAAGGATATCCTTCAATAGGGGTAAATTTTTTAGTAAATGTAGCATTAAATGGACTAAAATTATAACCTTGTGCCTCTGGTTTTTCAGGTGGTTTTGGTGTTGTATTTGTTACAGCTATATTTACGTCTACATTAGGAATGTCATTACTTGTTAAATGTACTAATGTAGTATAATCTGCTGTTGTTCCATCATCTACAGCATTAACTGTTATTGTTTGTTCTGTTGAATAATTTGAATTTGTAAATGTTAATGTAGAAGGTGATACAGATACATATTGATTTGCACTTGATAAATTAATTATTATATCTTTAATTGGAACTTTTTCTAATTTTACTGTAAATGTTTGTGATTGACCTTCATTTATTGCCACATTATAAGTTGATGTGATTATATTATTTACTTTAGTATAATCTGCATTTGTATCTATTTCGTAAGTATATAAAGTTTGATTATTTACTAAGTTAATAGCTTTTAATACTATTCTATCAGTATATACATATACTTTCCACATTTCTAAATATTGATTGGATTCACTTAAATCAGTCATATTACCTATATTACTTCTTGGTTGAGTTAATGATGGAACATGAATTAATGATACATTATAATAATCTAATTTAGCTACGTTTATATTAGAATAGTTTTCTTGCACCTCAAAAATATAATGAGTATGTCCATTAAAACAATGAACATTTAAATGTTGTTTTAATAAGTTTAATAATCTATCATCTTCAGTTGATGCCTCAACCCAACCATAATATTCATTTGTTTTAAGACCTGCGAAACTATATAATGGATAATGTATGAATAGAAATACTCTTTTATTTTTATAGTTATCCAACTGTGTTTCTAACCAATCCATACTTGAATCGTATGGATTTTCCTTAGTTCCATTAAGTTTCATTGAAATAAATATGAATACATCATTATTTTTCGTAAACACATAATTCATATCATGTCCAAAATAAGTGTTCCACTTAGTATTATTTGTTTCTCCATTATAAATCATATCATGATTTCCATTTGGAGAATAAAATGGTTTATTTAAGTTTTTTAATATATTAACAAAATTATTGTATTGAACTTCATATCCATAGGTAGTTAAATCTCCAGTAGCACATAAAAAATCTAATTCACTATCTTTCAATTTGTTAATTGCTTTTGTAAATTTTGTAATTCCTTGATATTTACTCCCATAAACTGTATCAGAAGTTTCATCAGTTGGTATGTGAATATCAGACATTACCCCAAAAGAATACAATGCATTTTGTGTTGCTATTGCAGTTATTACTATATTCCCAGTAACATTTGTGATAGTGATAATATTTCCACTAATAGCACTTGAACTTATATCTGCATTTCCCATTTTTACAACTATACTATTAACGGTATACCCAGTATTTGCAGTTATTGTCGCAGTATAACTTTGTCCTTCCGTTACAGTTGTAGAATTGTTATTAGAAGTACATTGAGTTAATTTATTAGTTACACTATATGTGTTTGGTGGAATTACAGAGGTTGTAACTGTTATAACAATATCACCTGTAACGTGTTCAATACTTATATTTCCATTACTATAGCAACTAGAAGTAATATCTGTTCCTCCCATAGTAACTGTAATCGAATTAAGTTTATAACCAGTTTCAACTGTTATATTAGCACTATAAGAATTATATTTTTCTATTCTAGTATTGCTATTGTTATTAACTGCATGACTTAGGTTATTTGTTACGGAATATGTAATACTACTACCTCCACTAATTTTGCCTATATTATTTGCCATAGTCTGAAATGTAGCATCGCTACTTGTATTTACACCTTTGTCAGTAATAGCTGTAGCGATTAACTGTTTTCCATTACTGACATTTTGAAAAACCTCATTTATTGCACCTTTTAAATCTTGTGCTGTTGTGTTTAATGTTTCTGTACCAACTTCTTTCGCAATATCCTCTAACTGTGTATTAATTGTCTTTATATCTTCTTTTACTTTGGTATCATTATAATTTTCTAATCCTTTAAGTTTAGTTTCATAAGCAGTAGTAAAATCTACAGTAGACAATCCTTTTCCATTTACTTTATCTACTTTATTCTTTAGGGAATTATCTACATATTTTTTAGTAGCTAAATCTTTACTATCTGTTGGAGTTCCTTCTTGAGATAACTTACCTGCATACCATCCATTCCCATTCCAGTCTAATGTGTGTGCATTAGATTTAGATGTATTAGTACCATTACCAACTATATGTGCATATTTACCTTCAGCATCTTCTATATTATATCTACCTTGCACGTGTTGATTTTCGCATGATGCAGTAGTTTTATTACCTTCTGCATGAGAGTTTCTACCTGATGCTTCCGTATAAAAACCTTCTGCATGAGATGATTCTCCGTTAGCTTTTGTATGATTCCCTTCTGCATGGGAACTCCAACCAACAGCTTTGCAACTTTGTCCTTCTACATGCGCCCTTGCTCCACTAGCAATGGTATCACTGCCTTCTGCATGAGAGTTACCTCCTGAAGCAACAGTATTGTTTCCTTCTGCATGAGAGTTTAATCCAGTAGCTCGTGTATCAACCCCTTCTGCATGAGACCAATTCCCTGATGCTTCTACATTTTCTCCAAATGCGGTACTATATTCTCCTATATTCCCTACTTTAGTTCCAACAATTAAATACTTGTCTATTTCATTCATAGAAGGTAAAAATATAGGGTCTATTTTCTTTATTTGTGTATCAAGTATCTCTATATTGGATAATTCAGTATTAAATTCTCCTCCAAAAGCGAAAATATAACTATTTTCACTTTCAACAGGCTCATTCCTTTCATCTAATGTCGCATTTGTCATAACACCAATAAAATTTTCAGAAGATATTTGATATGCGAATATCTTAGATATGCCGGATTTTCCAGATAAAGATAAGTCATATACATTATTTTTATACTTAATTTTATAAGTTTTATCTTCTAAATCTAAATGACCATTAATAATAATATTTTTAATATTATCATCTTTAAAAGTTTTTCCATTTTTTAATTTTTCTTTACTTATTTTTAATATAGAAATTTCTTTAATATAACATGGTAACATTTCATCGGATATTCCTATTTCTCCAAAACATTCAGAATACATTTCTCTTTCTTCTATTGTTTTTGGCTTGGGAAGTTTAATTTCTTGTAAGAATGTTTGTAGTTCATTATCTTCAATATCACAATCTTTGATTATTTGATATACTTGGTATATTTGTAGAGTAGTTCTAGGATAAGAAACCTTTCCATAATCTTTACCATAATTCTCATTAAAATATTTTATTAATTTATTCATTTAATCCCTCCTTCTACTATCTTTCTAATAGCTTCATTAGTACTTATCATATTTCTCATGTCTATTAATGAGTCATCTACCCATTTACTAAAAGTATCAAATGGGATAAGGCAAGATATAAATTTATATTTGCTAACAAATAAATCATACACATATCTTAATTTCACTTGACCTGTTTTACTCCCTAACATTTTTTCAGCTTCAAGACAGGCGAATATAAGCCATTGTTTGATATTTGCTACTTGTTTTTCTTTACTTAAACTAATAAATTTGTATGCTGCATATATAACAGCTATAGCTATTATAAATGATATTAAAATAGTTTGAACATCCATTTTTATTCCTCTCCTTCTGAATCATCAGTATTTATATTTTCGCTATTATCATTCTTTGTTTTTGTTTTTGTGATAGATGCTAATAACCAAAGCTCACCACCACAAAATCCGTAGAAACAAGTTATTAAAGTTGAAGATAACTCTGTGCTAGTAGCATATTGTAACCATATTGCAATACCTGTAAAAGCAAATATAGATGTGATTACTAAAGGTATTACCCACTTTCTAGTACTACGTTTTTTCTTAACCTTATTTTTATTGTCCATATTTTACATCTCCTTGTATTTAATAAAAAAGAGTAGGGATTGCCCTACTCTAAATTATTATATTTAATTAATTCATTCATTTAATTAACGCTATCTCTCAAATACTTCTACATATTTACTACTAGCAGTTATATAATAACCTGCTTTTACTAAATACATATCTGTTCCAGGTCTCTCTATCTTTTTAACAATAGTAAGTGCTTCTCCTTTTTCTGCTTTACCACAAACAGAACTAGATTTAAAGTCAGGAGTACTGTGTACATTAACATCTTGAAGCACTTTTAAATATTGTTTTTTAGTTGTAGTACTAGGTGTTTTAGTAGTATGTTTTCCCCCATTAGTACAATTCACAATATCAGATACTTTTATTTTACCTTCTTTAAGATTGTAGCAATCCAATTTAAATTGATTCCATTTATCTTTATGATTAACAAAATATCTTGGGCATATTTTTCTAGTTACATCATAATGTCTTATGAAGTCTTTTCTAGGGTCTAATCCGTAATATTGAGCCAACCAAGCTCCTAATTTAACCATAGACACGTATTCTTTATCTGAATAATGGTCATCAGTTCCAGTAGTTGCACATTCTATACCGATAGAATAATAGTTTGCACTGTTAGTTGTATATGCTATTTCGCTCATAGGAACTATATAATATATTTCTCCCTCAAGTCCACATACAAAGTGAGAACTTGCATAAGTTGTATGTGTTGTTGCTAAATTTTTAAAGTAATTCATAGTTGCTTTAGCAGATACATCATGAGCACCAGTATAATGCCATGCTATTTTAGTAGTTCTTGAACGTTTTGTTCCGGGTCTACTATATTTATTTTTTGTAATAAAACTTTCTATCATTTTTGGTTTTGATACCATAAAATCATCTCCTTAAAATAAAAAAGAGTAGGATTATTCCTACTCTGATTTTTTTAGCTAAAATATTTTTGTTATATCGTTTATTTAGGACGGTGTTTTAGGGTGTGTTATTCCCCATATCCTTTTCATAATTTATGTTGGAATATTTAATTAATCTATCATCTAATAACTCTTAGACATATTCCACATTCCCATAATGTACGTTGGGGTCGTTAGTCTGAATATCTATCTTCTTAGTTCCTAAATTTATTTCTATGCTTTTAGCAGTGCATATTATGCCTTCATCATTTTCTATTAGAATAATCTTGCCTTTTCTTATAGCTTCTTCTATCTCACCTATTTCATTTTCCCATTCTCCTACTTCTTTTGGCACACTTATAGTATAATATTCGTTTCCATCTTCATTTAAAGAAAAATAATCTTTCCATGAATCTATTTTAGGTAATTTAATATTTTTTAACATCTCTTGTATTTCATCATTTCGTATACGAGATAAGAATTTATATGTTTTTAATATTTGTAGGTCTGTTTTTGGGTATGGAAGATAAAATATACCTCCAAATAAGTCGTTATATTTATTTATTATTTTTTTCATTATAGTAGTTCTCCTTCCAAATAATAATACAAAATTCCACCTCTTTCACAAACTTGATGATATCCTTTATAATAATAAGAAGAGGTAAGTCTGTTTACGCTTTTGTTTCCTGTTTTAGAAATTCTAATACCATCAATATAATCAACACATTCTCTGTATATATCTAATTCTTTAAGAGTTGTTGGTTTTGGGATTTCTATTTTCTCAAATAATTTTCTTAATTCATTGTCATCATATTCACTTATTTTATTTTGTAAAAACAAATAAACATAATAAAAATCTAGTTTAGTTTTTGGATATTCTATTTTAGAATATCTATCACTATATAGTTTAATTAATTCGTTCATATTTAAACTCCTTTCTTTATTCCTCTGGTGGTCTAACTAATCCATCTTCAGATAGCGTGATATTAATTCCACTTTTAAGACTTTGAAGCGTTATACTTTTTTCTTCTGTGTTTATTGTCCAATAAGGATAAATTCTTTCTTCATAATATATAGATTTGCCTCTTTTTATTGCATCTAATGCTGTATAATAATTATCTTTTTCAGTTAAAAAATACGAATCTTTTGAGGAAAACATGTCTTTAGGTAAAAAGCCTGACTCGAAATATAAATCCGCCTCATCTATATTCTCAGGAAATGGAAGGGTAAAACTACGTATATATCTCAATAAATCTATATCGTTAATATAATTAGCTACAGTAAATATAAAATTATATCCTCTATACATATCCATTTTATTTTTAGGATATTCTAATTTAGGTAAAGAAATACTATTTTTTATAATACTTAGTTGTAAAGTAACTCCTTCTTCTCCTATTTCTTCATAAGGGACAATCATTATTAAAATGTCTTCTATTTTTATAAAAGGGGCATCGCAAATAGAATATGTTTCAATTTTATCTTCAATTATTTCTTCTTTTATTATAACGCCTTTTACCGAATTTACTAAATCACCATTATGAAACATATTTATAACAGCCTCTAAATTTTCAATATTTATATTGCTTGTTTTCCAATAAAAAAACGACTCTCCCTCAATATCCATTTCTGATTTTAGCATTTTTTCTAATTCTATTTTTTTTATAATGGAGGGATTTAAATCTTTACAAATATATTCTCTCTTTTTAGTATATTCCTCATTATAATAATCAATTAATTTTTTTATGCCTACTACAGGATGCACTTCTTGCATTTTTAATGTATCTTTCATCTAATCAACTCCTTCAAAATCTAATTTAATACTAAACACTTCTTCTTCTGTCTTGCAATTTCTAATTTTAACTTCCATTTGTTGTTGTTTTTCCACTAAAGGTTCAACATACATCTTTATCTGCTTAGATAACATACCTAATTGCTTAAAAGTATAACTTTCACAAACATTCTTTGTATCATTCCACTTTAAATTAGATTCTTCTCCAAAGATATTATCTAACTGGTATGAAAGTAACGTACTTGTCAATAACTGTTGTTTTTCCATTGTCACATTATAATATCTTCCTTCTTCATATTTAACAGTAGAAAATAATGGATTATCTTTAAGATATTGTGCTAAATTATTTTTGCTCAACTCAATTCTCTGTTCTTTTAATTCTTTAAGAGGGTCTAACTCCTCAATCTTCTTTTGTATTTCTTTATAATTTACATCCTCTATAGCAGAATAAGCACTAGGAGCCGCATTGACTCCTAGTATCACATCTCCTTCAAAGATTTCTCCATCTTTATAAAGGATATAACCCTCTTTTGGTCTTAATATTCTATAACCTTTTTTTTCTATTATTTCTATATTATTCATATAATCACCTACGCTAAAGTCCAACCATTTGCTACTGCATTAGCTTTTTGTTCTTCGGATAGTCTATTTAAAGTTGCTTGACCTAATGTTAATGTCTCTGCTTGTACTGTTCCTAACCCATTCATAAGAGATTCAATAGTTGCAGTAGGAGTTAACTCTAAATTATACATTTTATATGAATTTGTTAACTTTTTAGTATTCCCTTCCTCGTCTGTTGCAAATACCCAATCCTTTATAAATTCAAAAGACGTATCATAAGTTAAATACCAAGAACTATCATTCGGTCTTCTGTCATCTCTATGAAGATTACTTAAATCGAATCCTTTTATAGACTCTATATATTTATCTTGTCTAAACATCGCTCTAAAATCTGCTTTACTTTCTAGTCTGGTCATATCTAACTCCACATTTATAAGTTTTTTACAGTAAGCAAATATATTTCCATTTTCAGAACAAGTTTGTGCATCATCATTAAAATATAATGAATAAGGGAATTTAATATAGGCATCTGTAAGTTCTCCGCAGTTATTACAAAAATCATTAAATCCATAAGAATATGTACCATTAAATTCTGCTCTGATAGATTTCATACTATTACAACCTTCAAAACAACATTGAGAACTTGTTCTATCAGAATTGACTACTATAGAAGGATTTACTAATCCATGGCAACCATAATATATATAATCTATATTATTTGCATTATACGGAATAACCTTATATATATTGTCGTCTGTCAAAGAAGAACATCCATAACAACAAGAACGCATACTGCATTTATCGTTAAAATCATTAGGTAAAGAAATTACCTTTGCAAGTTTTTTATCTCCATAATATGCCCCTTCCATTGTTACTAATGTTGGAGGTAGAGTAGTTCCTCCGATAGTAATAGAAGTTAGATTAGGACAATCTCTAAATGCCCAGTCCATATATTCTAAAGGTGTGTTTTCTGTTATCTCTTCAAGATGTAATTCAGTTAAAGAAGTACAGCCTCTAACAAACCCGCTCATTCTCTCTAATTTAGTCAAAGTAGGTAATGCTAATTCTGTTAGTTGAGGACAATAAGCATACATTTGATTTATATTCTTAGCATTTACATTTACTTTTCCAACCCTCTTTAATTTAGGGCAACTAGCAAACCAGTTTGTAGTACTATTTGCTCCAGTCATATTTACACACTCTACTTCTTCTAGGTTTTTACTATTTTGGAATAAGCTTTCAGAACTCCACCATACATTTGACCCACTACAGGTTACCGTTCCAACTTTTACAAGATTAGAATTTCTAAAAGTACCATATGCTATAGCATTTCCTTTAAAATTACATTCTCTAATGTATTTAAGGTTAGAACCAACAAAAGGCGTGTCTCCATAGTTATAATCTGCTATATCATAATTATTTTCTATTGTAACCGCCTGTTCTTCATAAGAAGATTGTTCTTGAAGTATTGCATATTTATAAGTTCTTCCTAAGTCATCTCTATTTTGTAATAACTTAAAGAATCTCCCTGCAAATTCCCAAGTAAAATCAGAATTCTTACAATCAAAGAATATACCCCTTACTCTTTTCAAGCGAGTATCTATTAGATAATCCCAGTCATTAGGCATAACAAATTCTAAATTATCAGAAGTAAAATCAACATTTGTAAACCACCAGTATGCTTCCGTCCAATCATAATTAGATAAGTCTATTTTACCCTGAACTTTTACTTGAGGATATAATTCAGAGCCTCTTTCTTTTTCATTCATATTATTAAAAGAAGGACTTACATATACATTTTTAGTATTTACTCCTTTAATAGTTCCTGCTGATTGAATTACTCCAGATAAACATAATTCTGTCAACTCTCTATTTCCAAAATCTATTCCTTCATATCCGTTTGGGTGGTCTTCTTTAAAATATATATTCTTTAAAGTACATTTTGCTTTTGAACATACATTTGGGTATCCGGAAGTAGTAAATCCGCACATAAGTTTAATCCATATTGTTTTTAATGTAGAAGGAAGAATTATTGTATCTAGGTCTTGAGTTGTAATATTACAGGTAAATGTTTCAAGATTTTCAAACTTAGTTAAATCTATTACATTAGTTCCACTATTAAACCATTTAGCTTCTCTCTCATCATATTGATGTATTCTAAATGCTTTTATATTAGGACATTCTGTGATATTGATATTATTAAAATCAAAAGAACCACACATATCATCTGTCGAATTCCATACGTGACCTGTTTGAGTTTCACCAATAGTTAATTCTTGAAGGTTAGGTAAATATTTTAAGGTTAATTCTTCTAATCTATAATTAAATCTAAAAGACATATATTTAGTAGATAACATACTATTTTCTATATGAATTGAGGTTGCATTACATAACCCTAATCCAAAGAGTGCCATTTGTCTATACTTAGTAGCATCTTCATAATCTCCTAATGTATCTGCACTCCTCTTATTCCCATTAAAATCATAAAATGTTTGATTCCAGCCGTTCATAGATACATCTGTACGAGCAGTAAGTCTTTCTACTAAAGGACAGTTAATTAATGTAAATGATGTTATATCACTAGAACCGCTTAAAGCTTCTCCGTGATGCGGAGAATACCAACCAACACTTGTTAAACCTACAATTTTTAAAGCATATTGGTTTCTCAAGTATAATGATGTTATTGTTTTAGGAAGATATATTTCCTCCAAGTTACCACCATTATTATCAAAGTTTACCCCAGTCATCTTTGTTCCTCTTATATCTAAATATTTTAAGTTTTGGCAAGTAGCTAATTCCATAACTTGATAACTGGTTAAACTACCTAAATTAGAACAGCCATTAAAATCTATTTTTTGTAAATAGTCACAGCCATTTATTTCTGCATTTACTAATTTTGAACTGTTTCTACATATTACCTCATTTATTCTCGTAGCATTTGATAGAAGTAAGTGAGTTGGATTGCAAGTACTTAAATCTCCCAAAGACTTGATGTATTCTGCTCCATATATAATAACTTCTTGGTCTGTAGCAGTAGGAATCGTATAACTAAATTTGACCGATTTATTTCTAGGTATTTTTAATGTTTGTACCCCACTACCGTCTGCTTCATCTCTCCATTTTACAGATAAATACATAGGGCTATAAGTCGATATATTCATCGAAACCTTACCTTTTTTATTACAACGAACAGTAACAAAGTTAGAAATAGAAGGTTCATATCCAAACAAAGTGTCACAATATAATAATCTTTCTTTTAGCCATCTTTTTATTTGGAAATATCTGTTACCATGACAAGCATATAAATATTTTGCTCCAAATCTTAAATATTTAAATTCAGTAGATTTATTATAGTATCTTACAGGGATTTTATCCATTTGATTATCGTAGAAATATTTATACATATTTTCAAGTGTAAATACGCCATTTCTCATATTGATATATTCTTGTTTCAATTCATTGGCAAAATAAAGTCTAATTTTACTCCATAGTTTAGAATTAGATGTATTAAATATTCCACTTTCAACTTCTATATCAACATCAAATGTTAATGCACCAGTATTATCTAGCCCTATAAGTGTATCTAAATCGTATACCTGTATATACCATTTAACGCCATCAAATGTAACTAATTTCATATTTTTCAAATCTGTTGCTTTCACCTTTCGGCTACTGACCATATTCCTATGGCGGAAGAGGTTCTTCTTTAATCAGTCTGGTTACTGATGACCCCTTCTCTCTAGTTTCATTTTTAGATTATAGCTAGAGTTCAGACTGTTGCTTCTTACATTATGTAAGTTTTCTCGCTCAGTCGTTGCAAGTATATATTTATAGTTTTATATCCATTTTAATATTGTTGTTAACTATAAATATACTTCTTGGGAGTTACCTATCTCTAGGCGTCCTCCATTAATTAGAGAAAATTTTAATTGAGCCAAAAACCCAATGAATCGACACCACCGAATACTTGAACAAATAAATAATATCTAAATACAGACTGTCTATCAAAATAAGTATCAAACTGTTCTTTAAATAAATCTTCATCTGCACCACTTACAAAATCAACTAATGTTTTTAATTCCGCAAAGTTGTCATTACCATTTTGTCTGCTTGGAGGATATAAACATTCAAAGTCAGAAGCATAATAATTTTGCTCTGTCTTACCACTAGAAGAAGTCCAAGAGTTAAAAGCACCTGCTGTTGTATCAGAGTTGGCTGATACTTCATAAGCTAAACACTTATCAAATAAGTTATATCCATAAGAACGATAACTATATCTATCTAAGTTGAAATCATATAGTCCGACAAATTCATCATTTATATATAAAAGTATAGGGAAACCTTCTATAGCTTGTCTGACTTTATCATTTTTTAATTGAGCAGGATTTTTTTCTACATATAAATTATCATTGACAAACATAGCAGACCCTGTGTTCATAACATTAGAAGATTCCATTTGATTACATTTTAAACAGAATAAATATTCTAAAATACCATTCTTAAAAGGAGTATAAAATACTTGGTTTCCGTCACTATCTCCTAATTCTATATTAAAATTCTTATTAGCATATTGAATAGAAGAAGTCCCTTGCCAATACATCTTACATCTAGGATATTCAAAAGATGACCCATACAAATCAGCATTGGGTGAAACATATTTTATTCTAACTTCTTTTTTATTTGTTAAAGTCATATTGCTTATATCTCCATAAATGTACATACAAGGCATATAAGCATCATTATAGTTTTTGTTATATTCTTCTTCTTGCTGCTCTATTGGCATATCCGCTATTCTATTTTGAAGAACCTCTTCGTCTGATAATTCCCTTTCATACATCATTATTCTCTTTATTTTACAAGAGCCAAAATTACTTGTTCCCTTTTCGCTATTTAAATATATTTTTTCTGCATGTTTAATTTGTTCGTATATTATTTGGCTACCAGAAGATGAATCTGATAATTGGAATGGGTCGCAACATACTCCGTTGATGAATATCTTACCAAATTTAGAAACTCTATCAATCATAAAAGTAATCTGTATGTCTTCTCCTTGCCCTATATCCAATTCTGTCTTATGAGATACAGTAGCCAAATTAGCTTTATAAGGATTAATATATAACCCCGGATAAGGAGCAGAAAGACTTGTACAATCTATAACTCTGGCTAAAGGATTTCCGATATCCTCTACGCTAAATACCATGTCTAAAGTAAATCCTCTAGTTACATTTTCACTAAAAGGAGTCATATCAATCTCTACATATGTATTACCATTTAATACTAACTCTCCGTCTATCCAACCGTTAGTACCATAATTTGAATTATATAATCTTCCTATGTATCCATTTATATCGTCTACCCAATACCCTCTGTCAACATCTGAATTAGTTCTATTTTTTGCCGTAAAAGAAGCAATTAATCCCGCACTAACATATTCCATAGCTTGATAACTAGATGCAACTAATTCAAAAGGTAAATCTAATGTGGCAGTTTTACTCTTATCAGAGTTATAAGCTTCTATTCTTAAAGTATGTGCTCCTAGCTCAAATTCAGGAGTAAAAGTCCAATAGTAGTTTCCGGGTTGTTGAGATAATGTCTTAATAGGTTTTTCAAAATTATCAATATACATATTAATAGTATAATAATCTGTGTTTGCTATAGAGACTCTGTAATTAATATTCATAGGTTGACCTTTTTCATATTGTTTAGTTGTATCAAATGTTGAGGTTATAAACAATTGTTCTGTAGCAACAACTATAATATTAAATACTTGTGAAGGAGTAGAATAAACATCAGCGGTTGCGTATATTTCAATTTTATGAACTCCTACTGTTAAACCTTTAATTTCATAAGAGTTATACCCTCTATTGGATTTAATTGTATACTCTGTTCCGTCAATAGTAATGATTGTATTTATATCAGTTTGTAAATCACATTCTATATTGTAAGTTAATAATATTCTATCTTTAAGAGTATAATCTATGTCTGTATTCATCGTTACAGTTAGTTTAATACCACCACAAACAATATCCCATGTTAATTGATTAGACATAAGTTGTCCTCTATCTCTTACATAAATAGAAAGTCTTTTTTTACCACTACCTAAAGCAGGTATTTTAATAGTATTGTTACCTTGAGAAATTGTCTGTATAGATGTTTCTACATTATTAATTAAAACATATAAAGTTCCTTCTCCTAAATTTGGAGATGTAAAATAAATAGGAATTGTAAAATCTTTATCTCCATCAATAGAAGTCTCACTCCAGTCGGTGCTTATAGTAGGCATTGTGCCTCCGCCACCCCCACCACTTGGGTGATTTTTAATATGGTCAGTAAGAGTAGAATTAACAGCGTCTATAATGCCTCTATTAACCTCTATTTGTCCCTTAGCGTCTCCTAATTCTCTTAAAGCACCTTCTACATTATCAGCTTCAAAATTTCCTTCTACATCTAAAATAGCCACCTCTAACGCATCAGAAGTGGCTCTGTTTTCATATTTCTTTGTTTTTTTATTATATTTTCTTATTGTAGGCATTTAATCACCTCTTATTTATTTCTGTCTGAATAATTAACAGTAAGCGTATCAAATAAAACTCTTTCATTCTTAGTAGAATCAAAATCATTTACTGTAATTTTTCCTTCTAAATCTTTAGTAAGCACATCTTTAATATAATACATATTAAATGTGACTTTATCATATCCGAAATCCACCATAATATATGTTGGTTGTACTGGTAGAGCACCTGTATAAGCGTACCACCAAGGTTGACCATTGCCATTGTCATGTATAGAACTTGAATTTTCAGTTTTTAATAAATTTTGTCCACTAGGTAAGTTAATGGCTTTTTCTTTACCTTTTTGTTTATAGCCTGTTGCTTGACACATTATATAATATGTACCATTAGATTTATTAGCAGTTCTTGTTATATTTTCATCTACTATCTTTAATTGGGTAGAACCAGTTGATTGTACTGTTACATAATCATTATATGGTGCAGGTGTGAATTTTCTTGAAGAAGCATCATATGTAGCACCTTTATATCCTGTATATAACGGAATACTTCTGCTATATGTATGGTTATGACCACATAATACAAAATCTACTTTATGTTTTTCTATATAAGGAATCCATTGTTGTAATCTCTTAGTTCTAACTATTGTAAAAGGACTTAAATGACAAGTAACTACTGTCCATCTAGGTTTAACTGTTCTAGCTTCAACTTTAGTTAAATCATCATCTAAGAATTCTATTTGTTTTCTTAAAAATTCATCTGTATTTACTTCTGGGTACATATATTCTGTATTGGAATTTATAACTACGAAATGTACAAACCCAACATCAAAACTATAACTTGAAACCATTGGAACTGCTCTTTCACCTTCTACATGAGGGGCATAAGCATTTAGTAATGGTTGATTTTCAAAAGTACCATAATATTCAAAAGCTGTACCAAATTTCTTGTCTATTAAATCGTTATTTCCACAATTAAGTATATGTGGCATAGTTTTAAGATTATTTTCATGATATTTATAATAATATCTCCATTCCTGTGGTCTATTTGCATTTTGTGACACATCGCCTGTATTTAAATGACAATCGAAATTAGGAGTGCCATTTGTATATTCATAATGTTCAATAGCATCACAGGCTGTTCTTACTGCATTATATTCATATTCTGTAAATCCTTGTTCGTCAGTAGTCCATAGCATCTTTAAATTGTTGGATTGGCTATATTGTTTTACCTCAAATGTTTCTATATCTGTAAGCATACCTTCTACACCTAATTGATATTCGTAAGTTCCATAAGTTAAATCATGTATAATTACTCTATGAATATTAACTACTTGGTCATAAAGATTTACAATATCTTTAGTTGTTTTTTTCTTTATCCACTTTGTATCTCCTTGTTTTCTGTATTTAATAATTCCATCATAATCTGTTACAGGAGTTTCAAAGGTGAATGTTCTTGAAGTATCTCCATTCTCTCCGTAACACATATTAACCATAGAAGGACTATATTTATTAAATTGAATTGTTTCTGCACTTGAGTTCCAATATCCGTCTGCTAAACTTCTTGGTCTAAATTTCTCTACTTCACAAGTTCGGTAATCAATAATACTTGCATCGTCTCTATTATTTTTACCATTATTGAAATTCATTCTTCTTAAAGAACAATATCTACTCATTCCCATATTATAGTATCCGCCTTCATATACTGCGATAGTGTGAGAATCTTCTGTCCCACCACCACCAAGCATATCAACCCATCTTTGGTCAGTAGATGTTACTGCTCCTAATTCATTTTTTATATATTTAACTGGTGTTGCTTCGGGTTCTTCTTCTCCTACACATAAATATATTGTAAATCCATTTTCTGAAAAAGATATATTCCATTCTTGGTCATATTCTTTTATTTTGCATCTAACTATATCACTATCTATATTATAAAGTGCATTACCTCTAATTAAAAAAGAATGTCCGGCAGGTACTATTCCTTTTAAAGCTAAAGAACTCCAACTTCCACCATTAGGTTTATACCAAAGATATAAACCATTTAAATTTATATCAACAGTATTACAATTATATAATTCAACAAAATTATGACTCACTGCTGTTTCTTTTGTGATTAATGAACCACCGCCATATATTTGTTGAATAACTAAACCACTGTTATTTGCCGAATCTATTTTATTACTTGGGACTATTTTTAAAGGGGATTCTAAATTTTGTCCTTTTGTATAAGGAGTGCTAGTATAAGCTTCTATAGGGAAAATATGTATTTTGCCATTTCCGTCTAATGTTAATCTAAATTCTTTCTTCCCATCAGAAGATAATAAATTTAAATATTGATTGGAAGTATCTCCTAATAATGCTTTTTTTAAAGTTTCTATACTAGCTATTTTATTTTCAAACCCACTATCTAAATTTGTTCCCAATAATAAATAATCTGTGTCATTAATGACAATAGTTTTATTAAGTTCATTAAATTTAGTCATCTTATCACCTCTAATTTATTTCTAAGAAAGTATTATCTGCTAATTGTAAAAACGTTCCATCTGCTAATTGTAAATATTCTTTGCTTGAAGAATTCCCCGAAGATAATTCTAAAAATGTTCCATCTGCTAATTCTAAATTTGTTCCATCTGCTAATTGTAAATATTCTCCTGTTGTTGGAGAAATTATTCCTGAGCCAACTTTTTCTTCTAAAACTAATATTCTTTTTTGAAGATTTTTAACTGTTTCTAAAAGCTCTTTAATTATTCCTTCATGAGCGGATTGATTTCCTAAAGTATCTACTGTTCCTGTGTCAATCCAATAAATGTCTTTATTATCTGGAGCAGTATCGCTTTCTATAAAGACTTCTGCAACGCTACCTCGTGCTACTGCTTCCCATACTGGTTTATCTTCTATATTTTCACAAGCATTATAATACTTTGTCTTTTCCTTAAAACAATAAACTTCAAATCCGGGAGGATATAAGATATTATTTTTGTTCTCTATAAGGTCTGCATAACTATCACATAACTGTCTCGAGTCTAAATATAGTCTTGAAGACAAATCAAAATTGCTACCAATAATCATTTATATCTCTCCTTTCTAAAAGCTAAATGTATATTTTATTTGAGATACACTTGCTTTATTTTTTATTTTATAAACATAATAAGGAATACGGTTAATATTCATCTCTTCTTTGTCAAAGTCTCTTAAATATTCAAATCCATTTCCATCTTTTATACTTTTTAATTCTCCATAAGCCTTAGGATAAGCATAAAAAACTTTCATGTCATTATATGTTAAAGTTAATGTTTTGTTGTTTTTTAACTCAACTAATTTAACTTTGTTTTTTATAGTTTCTTCTGTTAGCGAGTTGGTAAATGTTCCATAATAAAAAGGATAAACAAATGAAAAAGTAATACTAGAACTTCTTATATTATTTTTACTATCAGTAACTGATAGCGTAAAGGTTTTTGTATCTGAAATTGTCTTATTGTATGTATAACTTGTATCACTAGCCTTAACAGTACAATCAGTTAAACTAATTGATTTTGGAGTCATGCTCGTACTCCATGTAAACTTACAACTATTTATAGTTTCCTTATCTTTTTCATATACTGTTTTAGATAAATTACTCTTAAAGGAAGTAATAGATATCGGTTTAAATGTTAAATCTGCGACTTTTTGGCTTAAAGAATATATTCCTTCTTCTATTTTATTCATTCTTACGGACGAAATTATTTCTTTTGGCTTCCAAAACGTTTTAACATATATGCCATTTTCATCAAAAATTGTAACCTTCTCTAGTGTATCTCCTATGTACGCTATATCTACACTAGATATGTCTACTTGTCCTGCTCCTGATTCGTCTTCGTCAAATAATGGTTCTAAAACATGAAATTGATTATAAATAGGAGGTATAGTAATAAATCCATTATTTCCGTCATATAAGTCTATTTGAAAAACGTATGTACCAACCTCTGCTCTTTCATCTATTAAGTCTTCTGTAACAGAAAATTTTGCATATCCGTTTTCTACTTCTCTTTTTTCTGTAAAAAATTTTGTTCCATCGGGTTTTATAACTCTAAATCTAGCATATTTAGCATGATAACTAATTATATAATTGATTTCATCTTCAAATTTAAAACAAGCATTTTTAATTTCAAAATAATAATCTACATTTTTATTTTTTCTGTATAAATAAATGTTTTTATCCATACTAGCTTTATTGCCATTAACCGTTATTGTATAATTATAAAAAATAGCCATACAATATCACCTATTCTGTTGCTTCATTATCTTCAAAGATAGGTGCAAGTACACAAAATTGTTCTATAATAGGAGGTATTGTTACCCTACCTTTATTTGTAGCATTATCATATAAATCTATTTGAAAAGTATATTTACCTATTTCAGATATCTCATCCATGAATCTATCATCTATTTCTAATTTTACTTTCCCATTTTCAATAGGAATATTTTTTATTCTTTTCTTTACTCCGTTGGGTTTTAATATTTTTATATCTGCCGTAGAAGCGTTTAAGCTTTCTACCATATCTACTGCATTAATAAATTTAAAGGGAGCATTTTGTATCGTAAAATAATAAGTTATATTTTTATTATTTTTATATAAGTATATATTTTTATCTAATCTAGCTTTATCTCCATCTACAGTTATCGTATAGTCATAAAATATTGCCATACGAAATCACCTCCTTATAAAAAAAATAACGAGGGGAAACCCCTCGTCATATTATTCATCTTCCTTAAACTCTTTATGGTCAATATTTAATTCATTTTCTATTGTATTTAATCTCATTGAATGTTTAAGCATTATTTTTTCCATTTCGGATATCTTGTTTTTATTTCTTTCATCTTCTTCTCTTGATTCATTTATTTGAGCTTTTAAATCATCTAATGATTGGGCTATATAATCTAATTTAACTTCAACAGTCGCTCGTTCTCTTCCATTTTTATCACTTTCTTTACTCCTAGAAGCTAAAAATGACCCAACTCCTATTATCATGGCTATACATGAAAATACTAGCTCCAAAGATATTGTATATGTATTAGAATCCATAAATTTCCAACTCTGTTCCTGCTTTGAATACAAAAGAAGTTGAATCCCCATATAATTCAATAGATTTTATACCATTAGCTTGACCTTTAACTACCCTAAAGAATCCACTATCAAATAAAACTGAACTTTCAAGTATGTCTTGAGTAAGATATTTAGTGTCTCTTTCTATAAAAAACCCTTTATCTTCATATGTCTCATAAATATATCTAGTCCCACCCACATAAGTTGAATTTACTCCTGAAAATTCCATAGTATTATTTATCTTACACATAGGTTTACTTGTTGTGTTAGAAACAATTTTACCGACAATTATTATTTTTTCACAACTAAATTCATTGCCTTCTGCATCTTGTTTTATAAGTATTTTTGGATTATTTGCTGTTAATTTAATTGTTGATAAAAGCTTCCATTTTTTTTCTTCTTCTTTTTTATTGTTAGAACACTCATCTGTTCTTCCAACACCTACAAATATTGCCATCTTAACCATCTCCTTTTTTCTTAAAATACCTTGTTAATTTATATTATATTTGATATGTTTAAAATGTTTCTTTTAGTATATCATCTAACATAATTATAAAATAAGATAATACAAACCATAAGAAAGAAAACGGTAAACATATTTGCCCCATAATATTAAAAGGGATATTAGAATAATCCCATATCCCTAATCCTAATTTTATATTTAAAATATATCCAAGTATAAATTCAAAAACAGTAATAAGTATTGTTCCTAAAAGCATTTGTTTCCACATTCTCATATTTGGAGTTATTTCATTAATTAACCCTATAAGAACGCTTACTATTCCACCTAAAAATATCATAGTCCAATGTGAATATCCCCTATAAAGAATTTCTAATGTAAAATAGGATATACCAAATATTATAAAAATAAAAAATTCTTTTTTAAGCCATTTTTTCATCTAGCTCACATCCTTAACTTTTGAATATGTCCCTGACATATAACATTCTTTTCCTTTAAAATCTATTTTATGCCATCCATTTTTAAATGTTTTCAACCATGTAAAGTGACAATCTTTTATTGCATGACCAACTTTTTGATAAGAACTACTTGTACCAGTTCTTATATTAACTCCTGCTGTTGTAACTACTATCTTCCCATCATTTACAATATCTCCAACCAGAACATTTCCTGTCATTTCATCATAGGTATCTGCAATAGTTTTGTTTTCCATGCATAATTTTATATTTAACGAATCATTTAATTCGTCACATCTGTCTACTACAGTAAACATTTTACCATCTAAATCTGACCCTGTTCCTTGCACAAATACTTTACTGCCTAAAGGAATACTTTCAGGAGCAGAACAAATTAATTCAGTAGGATATCCTATACAGGTATTTCCCATAGCGTCAGTCAAAGTAGCAGTTGAAGAAGTTGTTGAACTTGTAGTTACAGATATTACATCTTCAAAATTTAATTTTTTATTATCATCATCATAAAAATATGGTAATTGCCCATTAACTGATTTATAATATTGCAAATAAAGTTCTATATTATTAGCAGTTCCCGGACCAGCATTAAGATAATTATGTCCTGTTGTTGTATACCATTTTCTATATTTTAAATATCCCAAGTCTCCTTGTTTAAGCATTTCTTTAACTTTCTTTTGAACTTGAGAACTTTGTTTAGATAAAGAGCCACTACGAACTAATTTGTATCCATATTTCTCACAAATATATTTACTGCATATAAGATTAAAAGCTCCTGCTCCCATATTATAAGCGACTAAAGAGTGTATAATGTTCCAATAATAATTTCTAGCCCTATCTCTAAGTTCATGACAACCGAATTCTACCTGTAGTCTTCTACCACTTTCTGTGTTCCCATTCATTGTGGTCATAGATAATGTTACTCTTTTAGTTGTCCCATCTAAATACTTTATAGTATGTACTCCGGAATTTGTTTTACCTGTATTTGGGTTTTTAAATCCTTTTATATATACACTTCTCTCACATTGCATTAACCCATAACCACCATTTGAACCAGTTTTTTGATTAGGGTCTCCTCCACTTTCTGCGGCAATTATCATTATTGCTACAGCAGGGTCTACTCCAAATTTAGGAGCGATTTCGTCAACTAAAGACTGCCATTTTATAGCATTTTTATAATTTGAATAAGTTAATCCTTTCCCCATGTTTAAATCGGTAAGAATTTTTTTTGCTCCTGATTTAGAAGTTGTATCTGTTGCAGTCGCAGTAGGATAATATGTAGATATACTCGCATTATATGTTTTGCTTTTAAATTCGGAAACCTGACTATCTCCTGATGTTGCTCCCCAAGGACATTTATCAAGATAAGTAATCCAAGGTAATTTACCATGTTTTTTCCATGTTCTTTTTTTGCCATCATAAGTTTTATTAAAAGGTTTATTCCCTATTCCTGTTATTTGAAGTTTATTGTCCCATCTAGGAGTACATTCTATTGCTAAACCTTCGCCTACATAGATTCCTATATGTCCATTCGTCCAAACTGCTTCTCCTATTTGTATATCATCCCAAGGGTCTACATTGTCATTTGAGCCATAATAACTTTTTACATTTTTACAAATTTTAATACACCCATCTGCACTTACATCGGAAACTCCGTTACTACCATAAACTGCTCCACCATAAGATTTGCTTTTATCTCCATTCCAACCCCAAAGGACAGATTTTATAACGTTTACACAGTCAAATCCCCAAATATATTTTCCGCTTGATATAGCCTTTTCATATGCTTTTAGTCTTGAAGAGGTATAAAAATTAGGATAATATTTTGCTCTGTCAGAAATTAATGAAGCAGTTAAATGTTGCCCTATTGCTCCATAAACATACATTGTATTGTAATCTTCAATTAGTTCATTTAATTTTGCTACAAGTTCATATTGGTTAGTTATTTTTCCCGTTACTCTTGGAAAATCTCTAAAGCCCATAACAGAAGGAGTTGGTTTAATATCTACATTTTCATTCATGGTATAAGTAATATCATAATCTACCTCATAATAATTTATAGTACTATTATCTGTTTTTCTAAAAGTAAATCTAAGCTTAGTAGCACCCGATGGTACTGTTCCATTATAAGAAGTATCACCCACATTTTGATAAGATACTAAACTATTGTTTGAATTATAATAATAAACATTAGCTATTACCATATTTTTATTAGAGATAGATAACTTTACACCTTTTACATTTCCTAAATTAATATATCCTCTATTTCTAACATAAATAGAAGAAGCTATATTGTTTCCTGTAGAAGTAGATATTCCACCATTTTCTAACATATTTTCAGAAGGGTCATCCTCAATATCCCAGCCGTCTTGTCCTCCAGAAGAACCTACTGTTAACTGTGGTCTAGCAATTATACTTATTTTTTCAGGGGTGTTATCTAGTATGTTTATTTTTCTTAGTCCGTCAACGGAAGAACTGCTTGTTGCTTCATATACATAAACAATGCCTCCTTCTACTCCTGATACTAAAGCTACATGCCCTACTCTCATAAATCTTGTTCCCCATGTACTAGCTTTACTAATAGGTCTTTCAGAATAGAATATTAAATCTCCTGCTTGTAAGTTGGAGAAGTTTTCTCCCCAATATTCTTTAGGTAAAATCCACCCTTTTTCAATACAATATCTAGCTTGTTCTGCTGAAGTTCTAGGCAACTCTATAGCATAAGAATATTTAGATGTTCTAGCAGAGTTAGTTTTTGACCAATCACTATATTTTGAATCGGAATAAGTTATTCCTCTATAGGCTAGTGAAGTAACAGTAGAACAATCAATATAATATTTACCACTAGAATCTGTTACGCTTGATTTTGAAGTAGCGTTACCAGATAATATTGTAGTTGACCCATAACAAAAATCAGAAGATGCATCAAAATATGTTTTTGCTACGGCTGAAATATTTGCTCCACCAGAGAAGTTAGATAAATTAGCTACATATCCATAATTAGCACCATAAACTTTTCCTAGTAGTCTTGTTCCACCATAAGCAATTTCTATTCTATAATCTGTTGATACTCTAGGTATTAATGCCCCAAAAAGGCAATCGTCTCCAACCATATAAAGATTATTAGATTGTGAAAATTTTATAGGAGTATTATCTTGGGTTCTAAAAGATACCGTAACATTATAATTAGGTAAAGAGGCTTCTGCTGTATTTGTTAACAATGTAAGCGAATTTAATGTCCCATACACATATCTATTATTTGTTCTAACTATTACAGAAACTTTAGAAGAAGTTTTATCGGTGTTTGTTTTAATCTGGTTTGTAATATCTACTCCCTCTCCGTCTACAGTAACTGCTTCACCTCTAGGTAATCCTAAACTTAAAACAAAGTTGTTATCTGTTGGTTCTTCTATAACTGCCGTAGCATCACTTCCTGTTGGTAAAGTTGTAACAGTACCTATTGTAAAATTAACATCAGTATTTCCGCCACCACTTGAACCACCACTTCCACCACTTGAACCACCTATGTCTGCTACTGAAAATAAGTTTTTCCAAGCGGTATCTCCTTGGTATCTCCATTTTACCCATACTCCATCAAAAACCATTTCTATTTGTTTTGCTTTTTCATCGGAGATAGATAAAACTGCTCCATCTCCGATTTGTGTGCCATCTGATGAAATAAGGTAAATTTTATTGTTTCCATTTACTTTTATATCAATAGGTTGCTTTTTAGACAAATTTCTAAATTGTATTTTTTTAGTACTCTCACTATCTTCGATTATAAGATAATCAGAATCATTCGGAGTACTTTTTTCTGCCAAATCATCAATAAAAGCCATTATTCCACCTCCGAATTATTTAACGCTTTATTTAATAACGTTGTTAATTTTTCTATTTCCTTTTCTTGTTGTCTAATTAATGCTTCTTTTAGAAGTATGTTTTGTTGTAATTCCAAAACTCTTTCCATAGCCACAACATAGACAAATTCTGGTTTAACTTGTTTATTATCCATTAAAATCCTCTCCCTTATTTTCTAATAGTTATTTTTATTTTTACATTATCATAATGAGAATATTGTTGTTTAGGATTTCCATCACTTGTAACATAAAACTGCAATTCGCTTCCTCCATTTAATAAGAATGTCCTGATAGAACTATCATCAATAGGAATTGTTTTAGTATCTCCTCTAGCAAATTTAACACTACTATTAGTATAGTAAGTTGAATAAGCCCCTGTATTTTCATTTTTAAATCTTAGTCTTGGATATGGAATTGCTCCCGCATATCCATGAGCAGTATTTAATCTATGACAAGTTATTGACACAGATGTAATAGAAGACGCAGATTTAATAAAACTTAAAGCAGACGCAGGTAAATCAGCTTTACCCCTATGAAGTTTATAAGAGCCATATTTACCTTGAGCCATTTTTCCTTTAAATCCTGAAGTAGCACTACCACTTCCTTCAGGAACACTTCTTAAATTAATTAAACTAAATGTTTTTGTAATAGTTTGAGTATTTGATGAAGACCCATCTTGTCCTCCGCTACCACCACTACCACTACTGCTATACCATCCCATAGTAGTAGTTTCTGTTAGTGTTCCAGATTGATGAATAAGACCTCTATTAATATCATCTTTTGAAGTAGTAGTTGCAGGTATAGTTCCACCTGATACAACGATTCCACCGCCTTCAGCCGTTCTTCTGTATTTTGTTTTACCTTTTACATTCCAGAATCCTACGTGTGAAGCGTCACTACTTACGACTGGAGTTTCATAATAAATAACATCACAGTTACCTACGCTACCTCTTGCACCATTTGTAAATCTAGCAAAAGCCCCGTAATAAGTTGTACCACTACTAGATATGTTTTTAGCCTTAAATCCATTTATTTTGCAATATGAATTTTTTACCACTATTGCATCTTGTGATTTTGATTGATAAGAATAAATTGTCGCACCTGATGTAGAAGAATTTGTTTTTTGTCCGTCTAAAGAAATATCAACTGTATTATTTTCTACATGAATTTGTCCATATAATACAGCAGAAGTATCGAACACTACATTTAAATTTCCACTTCCTAAAAACCCATCAATTACAATTTCTTCATTATATTCTCCATAAGATACATTTACAGTTATATCCTCGTCATCAAAATATGCTCCATATCTATCTTTAATTTCATTAATAACCCTATTGACCGTACTGGCTTTATTGCTGGAATTTCTTCCTGTCCCATCTCCGGTCTCATTAGCAGCAACATACCAAGTTGTAGGCATATCTTTGTTTTCTGTTGACATTACAAAGTCTGACCCAGTCATGCCATCTGTTTTTAAGTTAGCCACATAGCATCCATTCATAGTAAAATAAGCTATAGGAGAACCATCTTCATTTTTATATATATACATTCCTTGTCCGTTTATATTTGTAGTAGCAACAGGAGTAGAACCACTTACAATTTTCCCATCATCATCAAAAGAAGAATCATCATACATTCTAACTGTAACCCCTTCTTCGGAAATTACAGTAATATTATTTTCTATTTTATTATTCATTTTATAGAATTCATATGTTAACGAATTTACTGTTTGTGTTACCTCTGATTGTCTTGCAAATGTTTTAGTTCCGTCTTGCTCTGTTGCTTCTTTAACGACATTTACTATTCCATCTGGTTTTATACTTTGGAAAGACTCTCCTGTTATTGTTTTTAAAGTATTCAAATCTTTTACTGTTTGCCCAACAGTAGTTCTTATTTCACCAACTAAAACTTCTATTTTTTGATATTGTTCTTTTCTCTCACTACGTTCATCATCTACTTTTTTCCCTGATATAGCATCTATCGCAAAGTTAATATATATTTTAAGACTTTGTAATCTATTTCTATAATTAGCAAATGCATCGTCTAATTTTTGTTTATCATTACTATCTATTATTCCGTCTTTATTAAGCATTTCATTTATAACATTAACTAAATTAGTATGAGCAGATTCATAAGCATCATAAGAATTTTTTAAATTTGTTTTAGGCTGGTCATTAGAATTTTTATCTACTAAATCGTTATTTGAATAAATAGAAAGATAGTCTGCATACATTTTTGTTTTTTCATTTTGAAGAATTTGCAGAGATTGTTTAATAGAATTTTTTTCTGCTTCTGTTAATATTCCATCTTTAAAAACGCCATCTAAATTTGCTTGTAATTCAGATATTGTTTTATTAATACTGTTTAAACTATTCTCTAATTCTTCTTTTGTTTTTTCTACAAAGTTTCTAGTACTTTCATCAACCATATCTTTATACACTAAACTATATTTTTCTAAAGCATTATCATGTGCGGATATATAACTATCTAAAATATTTCTATCATCATCACAAAGCATGTCTGTTCTTCGTAATAATGTATCTACGGCATTATATAAAGAGTTATATGCATTGTTATAATCATTGTATGCATTAGTTAAACGAGTTCTACTAGCTTGAGTTGTTAAGTCATTTAAAATGCTATTATATTTTGTATCAATGGTTTCTTTTTTTGCCTTAAAGGCATTTAAATAACCTCTTATTGTTGACTTTTCGGAATCTGTTAGCTTAGAATCATTAAATATATCTTCCATACTATTATCTAATGTTTTTAAAGCCTCCATAACTTCTCTTGTTTCCTTGGTCATATCAGCTTTCATTTCACTGGATATATTATTAGTAATATCATCTACTGCTAGTTGATGTTGCTTTGAAAAAGCATCTAAACTAGTTTTATATGTTTCATAAGCATTTTCATATATTTCTTTTAAAGAATTATCTATTGTTCCACTCGTATTTATAATATTGTTTATACTTTTTACATAAGCGTTATAAGAGGTAATATAATTATTATAAGCTTTTTTATATTTTGATTTAACAGATGCAGATAATTTTTTATTTTTATATAATTCTTTATATTGGTTATCTACATTAACTTTTGATGTTCCTAAAGCTTTTAAAGCTGCTTTTAAAGTTTTTCTTTCTGCTTTACTAACTATATTATCTGAAAGAGTCGCATCTATTATAGTGTCTATATTATTTAAACTATCTTCTAATTTTGTAATTCTAGTATTGAAATTAGAAGTGTATTTTTTTGTTTGTTCGTTGGCTATATTTTCTATTACTTTATTTGCAACTGCAATAAAATCAGATAAAGAATTACTAAATTCTTTCATAGCATTATCTATTTTTTCTACGTCTGGGTCGTCAAGTAAAGTAGTTTTATTTAACGCATCGTCTATTGCTTTATTTAAAGCCGCATATTTGCTTGTATATGTATTATACGAATTAGTTAATTTTGTTTTATCTTCGGAAGTAATATATGTCGAAGTACTAAGTGTATTATATTGTGCTTTTATATCTGCATTTTGAACGTCTAATATATTTCTTTTTGATTTAATTTCTTTTCTCTCTGCCTTATCTATTATATTATCTGCAAATGTATCGTCATATCCAACTTCTATATTGTCAACTCTAGTTTTTAAGTTTTCAATATCTTTAGCTAATGTTGTATTTATAACTTTTGCCTCATTTTCAGAAATATAAATTAAAGCACTATTTGCCGCAGTTGTATAATTACTAATAGCTTCTCGTCCTGCATCGTATAAAGAATCCATAGAAGCTTTATCTTCATTAGATACCAAATCTTTTTTATTTAAAATTCTAGTAACCTCATTTACTATAGAATTATAAACATTTACGAAAGCGTTATATTTTTCATCTAAATTTTTTCTTTCTGTTAAAGTTGTATCACTCATACTTGCTTTTAATATAATTCTATTATATTGACTATCTACTTCTTCTTTTTGGAAAGACAATGAACTCAAATTTGTTTCAATAGCTGCTCTTTCTACTTTATCTATTATATTGTTTTTAAAAGTTTCATCTATGTTAAGGTCTAAATTATCTAATGCATCTGAAACGTTTTGTATTTGAAGTGCTACTTCGCCTTTGGCATTTTCTATTTCTTCGGAATATCTATTATTTTCTGATTTGGCTAATTTTGACCCTAAATATTTAAAAAATTTATTTACCGCAACCCTATATTCTTCTAAAGCAGTAATTATTTGAGCCTTTTCTGCTTCATTAAAATAATTATCTTTAGTTACTTGATTAATATTTTCTACCAAAGAATTATAATTATTAGAATACTCTAGGAATTGTGACCTCATTTCAGAGAATTCATCTTCATCTAAACTTAAAGTCTCTAAATATTCTTCATATTTTTCTACTAAATCATTACTTTCATTTTCTAAATTAGTCATTCTTTCCTTTAAAATATTTCTTTCTATAACTGTAATAGTTCCGTCTTCTGAAGCTTCTTTAATCCAATTTTCAAGTAGATTTAATTGAACCAATATATCATCATATTGTGCTTGAAGTTCTGATTTTTCTAAACTTAAAGAACTTTTCATTGTAGTTGTTATTGCATTTAAAGACATTATTATTCTATTTTTTTCTACATTTAATTTTGCAATTTCCTCGTAAATAGCACCACCAATACCTATAAATAAGAAATCATCACAAGTTTTCTTTAAGTCATCTAGTCTAGCTTGACAAGTTGTTGCAAATCCGATAAGTATAGAAGTTTCACTAGGAGTTATTGCTCTGTCTTCTGTAGAATCCCAAAGTGTCATTTGAAAATTATTAAAAGCACCTTCTAATGCCTCTTTTTGGCTTTTTAATAAATTAGCATTTTCTGTTTCTTTTTTTTGACTCATAATATCTATTAATTCATCTATATAATTAAAATATTCTTTCATCTCTGTATCTATTTTATTCATTTCATTAATCAACTGATAATTTTCTTCCCCTGATATAAAACTATCAGCAAATACATTTCTCATTGTTGTAATGAAATCTGAAAACATAGTATTCATTTTTATAGTATATGAGATTATTTTTTGTCTTAAATCATTTTCTATATTAGTATCAGAATATTCTTTATTTACTTCTTGAACTAATAATTCTATTTGTTTTGCTGTTTGTTGTATTTTTGCATATATATCAGCACTACCGCTTAAATCATCTCTTAATATTCCTACCACTTTAGTTATTCCGTCTACTGTTTGAGTAATATTGGTATATTTTTTCTCTATATCGTTTATTTTTTCAACCATATTGAGTAAATTAGAACTACTATCAGTCCCGGAAGTATTATCAAAATTTATTGCTATTTCTGTTTGATTTGGGAGTATAAACGTTCCCTTATTATTTACTACTATTAAAAATAATCCTTCTTTACTTTCTAATGTAGTGTTAGATGTTATAAGTTCAAAAGGGGATTCATTTTTATCCCAATAAAAATATTTATCACTACTATACATATTTTTAATATTATAATATATATTTTTATATCCTATTACCATGTTTTGAACACTTACATAAGTAAAGGAAGGAGTATTAGATAAACAAGCCATATACTCACCGTCCTATTCGTCAATGTTAATTTTATTTTCTTTTAATAGAGTCCATAATCTTCTATTTTTTAACATTTGTTTATTATTTTGTTTTGCATTCTTTAATACATCTAAAATAACTTTTTTAGTATTACTTTCTAATTTTTTATTAGATAATCTAATTTGCAATGCTCCTTCTTTCAAAGAATAATCATATCCAACTAAATAAAACCATTCTTCTAATTCTTTGTCTCTGTCATATATTGCAATTATATCTCCTAGCCCTAGAACTCCGTTCCAATGTTGTCTAAATTCATTATCTATAAGTCTGTCTAAAAAACTTTCTATATCTATAGATATATCTCTTGTAGGACAACATCTCATCTCAAGTTCCCTCTCTCCACAAGATATTATTTCTTGAGCATCATAAAATGCATCATTAGAATATGTGTCATGATATATAAAGTTCTTTAATTCATCTAATAATTTATCACTAAACAATCTTTTTCCATCTATTACACAGCTTTCTCTATTACATTGAAGTCCTAATTGTTTTATTTCTTCTTTTATTTCTTCTAATCTTTTTTCACATTTTATTGTATTCGCCATATAAATAGCTTCTTTATCCATGCCTTCGTTTAATTGAAGAGCTACTTCCATTGCTCTTTCTGTATTACCCGCAGTTTTATAATTTGATTCTATTTCTTTTAATTGTTTATTATATTCTATATAGAAAAACCATTGATTTTTATAATCTGTTAATTGACTATCTACTTCATTTCTTTCTGTTCTTAAATCTTTTAATTGAAGACTTGTGGAAGAAAGTATAGAATCATGTTTTTGTAATGCGGCAATTAGCTCATCACTCATTTCTTTATTTTTAATAAAATAAGAATAATTTTCTATATAATTTTTCCCAGTAGGGATATAATCGCTAACTATACATTTATCTTCGTTCCCTATTAACGTAAGTCTTGTGATTATGTCAGAAGAATTATCGGTAACTTCTAAGCTTTTAATATAATTATCATAAGATAATATTAATCCTAAATTGTCTCCAAAATTATCTATATAATATAAATTAATCTCTTGTTTTGTATTATCAAACACAGGAACGCATTCAAATTCTTCTGATACATTTTCAGATATAAAAGTAAACCAATCAGTATCTATATCTTCTAGCCATCTCATACGTGGTTCAAAGTGCTGTTTTATCTCTATTAATTCTGCACTTTTTGTTAAAATATAATTTCCTGCCTTATCCATTAAATAAGTGCTACCTTTTGTGTAATTTGAATACAAAACTTCTTCGTCTATATGACCAAATTTCCACCCTGTTTCTTGATACATATATTCATTTAAATTAATAATTATATTATCTCCATCAGAGTAATCTGAATTATTAAGCATTATTCCTATATTAGTTAAAACAATATTATTTTTCTCTAATTTTTTTTGGAATCCATATGCTTTAATTGTCTTAGATTTTTCATCTTTATTCTCTGTACATTCTTTAATTATAAAAAATTCTCCATCTAAAGATATAAGTCTTTCAATTTTAAATTCGTCATAAAAAGGATATTCTTTATTATTATCTACGATTTTATTAACTATAATTGTTATTGAATCAATATCTTTAATTCCTCTTGTGACGCTCGATAAAAAATCAATAGGCATAGCACATATTATCTCTTTATTAGTTTTATGTAATAGTAAATCAGTGTATCCTTGTTTCATTTCTTTTAAAATTATACCCATATTCATCACCTATAATATTACTGGAAATTCTGCTTTTATTTTAACTTTACCATAACCATATAATTTCAAATTATTACTTCCGGGTAATAATTTAATCCATTTCCTATTACAATAAGATAATCTATTTTCGCCATTAGCGTTTAAAACTGTAAGCATTTTATTATCTACAGTTACAGGTTCATTTAGTTGTAATTTTAAGGTCATATCATTGATTTCTATAGTGTTAATTATATCGTCTGTCGTTTCAGCTGTTATTATAGGATAACAAACTTCTCTACTTATATTTTCTATAGTTGTCGCATTATCACCACTTAAAAGAATGATTGTTTCAAATTGTTTATAAAAATAATGAGTATATGGCTGGAACGTAACTTCTAAAAAACCTTGATTTCCAAAGGTTAATTTATCTTGTATTTTTACACATTTTAGATAAAGAATATAATCAGGATAATCTTCTGTTATAAAAGGTGCAAAAGAATCTGTAATTAACCACGTTTTTATTCTTTTAAATATCTCACTTGAAAAAGTTGCTAAATTACCTGTTTCATCTACATAGGCTAAATTTAAAATAACTTGATCAGGAATATTTGTTTCTTCTTTATATACCGGATAAATACTATCTTTGCTATCTGAATTAACAGATACAGAAAAGGGTATTTTCATATCATTAACTATATTATTTTCAAAATATACCAATCTAACGTTATATTCATCACATGACACTCCGTTAAACATAAATTTATCTGAAATAAACATTATATCACTCCTTATAATAAAAAAAATAGGAGCTAATTAAAGCTCCTATAATTTGTTTGAAATATATTTAAATTCTTCTTCTATTGCCTTTGTTAATTTGTTAATCGTAACTTCGTCAGGATTTCCTTGAATATTAATATGTATGCCACCTAATTGAAGATTTGTATTATTAGGATTTTTATTGTCATACATATCTTTATAATTTGTTCCATATTGTTTTAAGCCTAAAGAATTATATATATCCGAATATTGTTTTAATACATCTGTTGCAACTTGTAAGTTATTAATTAAATCATTTTTAATAGAATCTCCCATTATACCTAATGCGTCTCCTGAAGTTTCTGCAAATTCTATAAGTGTATCTTGTAGATTTTTAACATTCCCATCTAAATCTGTGAAAGTATTAGTAGACAAGTTCTTTGTAACCATTTCTGCTATTTTTTCAGGTGTCCATAAATTCTCAAGTGCTTTTATTTTATCTTCTGATTCTTTTTCTGCTTTATCTATCTCCTTATCATACATATCTTCGATTTTTTCGTCTAATCTGTCTTGTTGGATGTCTTTTAACGCCTTTTCTTCTTCCGCTAATTCATCATAAGCTTCTTGCAACTTACTTCTCGAAGCTAAAGAAGTATCTCTTTCAAGTATAGAAATCTTATTTTTTAATTTATTAACTTTATCTAATTGTTCGTTATAATCATCTTTATAATCAACTTCACTTCTATAATCTTGATAAGCTTTCTTCTGTTCTTCTAAAGCCTTAACTCTCGCATCTTTTTCTTCTTCTATTGCATCTTTTCTTTTTTCTATTTCGTCTTCGTATACTTTTGTTATCTCTTCTTCCATGTCTTTTGCTATATCTAATTTTTCTTTTTGAGTATCTTTGATTTTATTTCCCAATTCTTCCCATTGAACAATAGCATCAGGCAATTCATCTGTTTGAAGTTTTATATATTCTTCAAGTAATTCTGTCACTTTTTCTAAATCGTCTGTATTTTGATACTTGTCTAAGATTTCTTTTTGGTTTGTCACATTATTATTTTCGTCAAATTTAAATCCATATGAAGATAAACTATCTTTATAAGCATCCACCATTTCATTATATTGGTCTATTGTTTTTTGAAGATTGACTCTTTGTTTTTCGATTTGCTTAATTTCTTGTCCGTATAAATCAACCTTTTCTTTACCAGTAGCATATTCTAATTTTGCATCTAATAAATCTAATTGATTACCTAACACTTTAAATTCATTAGACAATTCAGTAACACCGTTTTTAAATTTATAAAGTCTGTCCTCTAATAGAAGTTTTTCAATTGCATCTTTGTTTTCTTCAATAGAGTTTTTCATATCTTGCCATTCTTGTTCGGCTTTAGGTAAATCTGTATATTGGATTTTAATATATTCTTCTGTAAGGTCTTTTGTTTCGTCTAATTTTTCTTTATATTTATCTAATTTATCTTTTGCTTTTTCTGTAGCTTTGCTATATGATTTTTTCTTTTTGTCACTTTTACCTTTATAATCACTTTCTGATTTTTGAGCTTTATCATATGCTTTTTCTAATCTATCATATTCTTTTTGCATCTTAGCTAATTTTTCTTCATAGCTAGTTAGATTTCCTTGATTATTAAAAGTAAATCCTTTTTTCTTTAGTTGCTCTCTTAATATTTTCTTTTCGTCTATTAATGAATCGTAATATTCTTTTTGTAAACCAACTTGTTGTTCGTATAATTCATTTTGTTTCTTTAAATTCTTTATTTTTTCTGTTCCAGTTGCACGTTCCATTTTTTTGTCTAATAAAGCTAGTTGGTTAGTACAACGAGAAATTCTATTCTCTAATTCTTGGAACATATTAATGCCGTTCTTTAAAGCATAAAGTAAATTTTTAGAAGTAATGTCTATTTTTGTTTTAGTAGATTTGCTAGAACCTACTGCCCCAAAATCTTTAAATGCTGTAGCAGAGACCCCATCAGTGCCTTCTGTTGGCGTTGGAGATGCTCCGTCAACAGAACTCATACTTACATCAGATTGAGCCGTTACAGGAGGAGTTGGAGCGTTTATTTCAATAGGCGTATCAGAAATATTCTTAAATCCTTCAACACTACCAAATCTTACAGGAATACTTGCCCCTGCTATAAACTTATCTATTTTAGCAAATATCCCCTTTAATCCGTCCGACATAGCACCAATGAATGTAACTTTTTTAGTTTCGTCTTTGGCTTTTTTTGTAACAGTATCTTCTTTATTTACTGTATCTGTAAACCCATTTTTACCGTCCATTGTAACTTTTTTAGTTTCAGGTTTAGCTTTGTTGCTAACTGTATCTTCTTGTTGAACAGTAATAGTATATCCATTAGTAGAGATTGTTACCGCTTTATTTTCAGGTTTTGATTTACTGCTAACTGTATCTGTTTGTTGAACAGTTGTGCTAAACCCCTCTGTAGTAAATTTTAAAGGCTTAATAACAGGATTGCCTTTTTCATCTAGCTCAATAGTTTGACCCAATGTTTCTGCAAAATTTTCGCTTTTAAATACTACTGATTTTTGTGCTGGTTTACCTTCTATTTCTGATGTTTTTTCATCTACTTCATCTTTTTCTATAAAGAATTTTACAAGTTTTTCTTTTATTGTTCTAGCGTCTACAGTATCTAATCCGTCTAAAGCATCAACTATATCACTTACTACTTTTATTCTTTTTTCTTCATCTAAATCATTTAAAGCCTCTCTTACTTGTACTATGTCGCCCTTCGCTAATCCATTTTCTATTCTAACTGCTATTTTCTTTTCTTCATCTGTTTCCATGAATTTATCTAATTCATTTTTAACAGTATCTACTGTTTTTTCTCCTACAACTGTGACTCCTACTTTATTTGCTATACTAGGGTGGTCTAACAAATATTCTATGATGCTTTTATAATTTGTAAGTTCCCCAGTATTAAATGCCCCACCTAATTCACAAATTAAATCAACAGTCTTGTCTCCAAAAGGCATACTTTCAAGTAATTTATTTACATATTCTAACTGACTTGTATCAATAGTTCCGCTAGTAAATAAGTCTGATATTTTTTCGTTTTCACTTACTTTAGTATATTTCTTTATTTCAGATTTAATATTTTCAAGTTGCTCTTTAAGATAATCTTTATTTAAGTCTACTTTTATTTGATTGTCTTTGTCTTTTTGAGCATTGTTTATAGCTGTAGTTATCTCAGGACTTATTTTATTTCCGTCTTTAAGAGATATTCCTACTTGACATTCTGCCTCTGTAAGTTCCCCATTCAACATCTTATTAATCAATTCAAGATTTTCATTATCTGCTATACCACCAGTGTTTTTAAAAGACGTAGAGATTGCTGTTATTACTTCTAATTCTGTAGTAGTTACCTTATCTCCGCCATCAGTTATACCTTGAATAAGATTTCTTATTTGAGGTGGTAAATCAACAAATGGGTCATCGTTTTTACCTATTTTAGTAACTAAGTCTATTTTTGTTTCAATAGGAATATCGCTACCCGCTAGTTCATCGGCTACCTCTTTTAAGTCATCAAATTGTTTTTGAAGTTGAAGGGCAGCATCGTCTCCTAAATTAACATCCATAAGATTCTTACCAAATCCTTTTAAGAATCCGTTTAGCTCTATCATATCTTGTTGTAGGTTTCCTTGTAATTGAGGGACAAAACTTTCAATCCATTCACTAGAATCTATTCCAGTTAATTTTTCAAGTTCTTCAGCTACTCCGGAAATTGATTTTTTATAATCATCTATATTTCCCGTTGCTTGGAAGGCGTCATTGGCCGCATTAAGTGTTTTATTCCATCCTTCAACTTTATCATAGTTATCTACTGCATAATCGGCTACTTTATCAAACCCTGCCAAAAACTCATTTCTTTTGTTAATGTTTTCTGCAACTAATTCATTTGACCAGTCATATATGCCCATTAACTCTATTAATTTACCTTTTTGAGTATCTCCAAGATTAGCATAGTTTTTATATTGACGAGCATTTCTGTTCATTTCATTCATAGCATCTTTTTGTTGGTCTTGTTCTAATGAATAATATTTTGAACTTTTTTCGTAATTACTGCTATTTATTGAAGCGATTTTATCAGCCGTACGTTGTGCAATCTGTTCGTATCTTTTACATCCTTTTTCATAGTCAGCCAACCCATTACTAAATATAGAATAATCAAAGAAAGGATTTGTAAGAGCGTTTTTCTTTATATTATCTTCTACATTTCCCTTTTGGTCTTGTCTGTATTTACCAACCATTTTACTTGCTTCATTGGCAGCATCTTTTTCTTCTAATCTAAGCAATTCTTGTTTCTTTTTAATTGCTATATCTAGTTTTTCAATTAAATCATCGGCACTACCACTTAAAGCTAATAAAGGGTCACCGTTTTCGTCATAACCAGTGACTAATTCCGGGAACATCTCTGCTAATTGTTGTTTATATTGAGATAATTTTTCGGCTTCCTCGCTAGTAAGATTCATTTTGCTTGACAATTCTTCAAAATCATCAGCCATACTTTTTAGGTTACTTTTTTTGGTATTTAAATCTCCGATTTCTTTTTGTGTTTTATCTATATTCTCTTTAGTGTTTTGGTACATATCTTCTGTTCTATGAACATAGCTATCTATCGCTCCTATAACATTGCCAATTAATGTAGCGGCTAATGTTATCATAGCTCCGTTCAATAATGATATACCTACAGACGCAGCCATAGATTTAGCACCCGCTAATACCATTGACCCTGCTGTTTTACCAAGTCCCTTTTGAGTTTGTTCTGCAACTATTGTCGCACTACTATATGTATTACTTATTTGTTTTAAATTTCCTGTCGCATCTTTTCTATATACTTTAAATTGTTTATTAGAATTCCCCAATGATTTTTGAATTCTCATATTACTTGTTTGAATATTACTAGCCAGTTTATTTGAATTTTTAGAAATCATACTTGTTACAGTACCAGAGGAATCTTTTAATTGGTTTGTTACCACTTTTGTTTGGGTTTGTGCTTTCTTTAGGTCATTATAAAAACTACTACCAAATAGAGTTAATTGTTCTCCTTTAGCAGATGCTTTTAATGTTCTAAATAAACTTGCAACAGTACCTATTGTTGCAGGTAAAGCCATACCCATGCTATCTAACGATTTAGTAACCCTATTTACCATTTCCATAACTTCTGCAAAACCAGTAACTAACCCCTTAGTCATATCACTTGATATTACAGTTGTTATAAAATCTCTAAATTGGTCTTTTAATGCTACTATTTTCCCTTCAAGAGAGTCTATATAACGAGCATTTTCTTGTTTAGCTGAATCAACAGTAAATCCATCATTATATTCTTGTACATATTGTAATACTGTTTCCCAGTTATCTAGCATAGCTTGTAACACATTAGCATGATATTTACTACCTATTGCTTCTGTAACTGTTTTTTGTTCAACATCATTAAGTGAATCCCATTTGTCATGTAATTCATTTAATACATCAAATAAAGGTCTTGTAGTTCCTTTTGCTAAGTCAGCAGTTTCTATTCCTGCTACTTCTTTTAATGCTTTCGCTGTTTTATTAAGGGTTACTTCTCCTTCTTTAGCATTATAAGTAACCCCACCTATGTTAACTGCTATAGTTTTTAATGCATTACCTAATTTAGAAGCATCTTGTACTGTTTCTTGAGCACCAACAATCATACCAATACTTTCGCTCATAGTATTACCGTTTGCTTTTAATTGTGATGCAGAACGTTGTAATGCTTCACCTATGTCACCTGAAGTGACTGCAAAGTTGTTACCTGCATAGTTTCGTAATGTTCATATAGGTTCGCAACACCTATACAGTTCTCTTATAAACTTCTCTAGCTTTCACTAGAAGTCCAGACTATTTCTTCACCCTCACCATTATGTGTTAGGGGCAATCCACTTCCATTTAAGGGGTTCTCACCCACTCCATTAGCTTGAGCCGTACTGCTATTGACGTATTTCAACGTCCAAACGCATAGTCGTTGAGGTTGATTCTTTATTTATTTTATCATTTAAAATTTCATTTATATTTTTAAATTCCCAATAAGGAATTACAATTAAATTTATTTTATTTCTACAACAATATTCTTTTTTAATTAAATCTCTTTTCTTTTGAGCTTCAAATTCTTCATCCGTCATTTTAAAACTTTTCCCATAATGTTGGCTACCATTGTATTCTATACATATATTTTGCTTTGGCAAATAAAAATCAAAAGGAAGTTTATTTTTAAATTTACAATCATCAAATTTATATTGTCTTATATAAATTATTTTGTTTGTATCTAAATATTTTTTAACTTCTTCTTCTCCTTTTGATTTATTATAACATTGAGGACATCTTGATTGACAATCTTTAAAATTATTAAAATGAACTTTGAAAATATTTCCACATTTTCTACATTTTAAAATTAATTTTGTACGATTATTTTTATAGCTCTCACTTAATAAATCGTATCCTTCTTTTTCAATATATTCCTTAACGTATTCGTAACTTAAAGGAACACATGGTTTTCTACTTCCTAAGTAAAATTTATTATAAGTTGTTTCCCAAGGAGTTCCGTCAGGGCAGATTATATTTAATTTTGTTTTGGTATTTTTATAATTAGCCTTGTCTGTTAAAAGAATATATCCTTCATTTTCTATTTGCTCTTTAATATATTCGTAACTTAATCTTTTCATTTCAATCACCTCACTTTCATTGTACCCATTTTAATATTGTTGTTAACATAAAATAAATCGAAGAACCTTACCTGCATGAACATCCATTGTGATATAGTAATTACTTTAACCATATCTAAGTACTTAGGATTTAACCATATACTTATCCTTGCGTTGTTTCTACTTTCGTACCTTCATATCGTGATTTCTCCGATATTGTGGTGCAAGGCTTTAGGAGTTACCTGCAATTCAAATTGTGTAAATCCATTGCCGATTTCTCGACAATTAGGCAATTTTGTTTGCCTGATCCATATAATCAGTTAACATATTATAAGAATCACTAGCCCCTTTAACCTTTTTAGTCATAGGCTCTAATGATTTTGTTACGCCACCATAAGCTGATGCGATAGTTTTTAAATATTTATCAGCTGTTTCCTCATTAACATCTGCGACATTTGCATACATATTTACATCTTTTGCATATTCCATCGCTTGTTTAACATTGTCTATACCTAATTGGAAGGCTGACGCAGTTGAGTTAATAATATCAACAGAACTTCTAGCAACATCTTGTCCTGTTTGGAACGCTAATTCCTTAACTTCTTGTAACTCTTCTTTTGTTCCTGTAAAACTAGCAGGAGCAACTTTTTCCATATCTCTAAAAGCACTATCTAAGTCTACAATAGTTTCTTTTATTGCATAGATACCTTTAGTTATTTGCATACCTAAGATATTACCTAATGAATAAGTAGATAATGTAGAGTATAAATTAGTAACAAATGAGCTTGTTTTCTTTGCAGAAGTAGCTACTGCTGAAGACATTTGTTTAGAAGAATTTGAAGTTTGTCTAAGTGCCTTATCTAAAAGTCTTGCTTCACTTGTAACACTTCTAATTTGAGCGTCCGCTTCTTTTAAAGAGACACCATTTAGTCCATTTAATTGATTTCTTAAATTAGTTATAGGTGTAACATCTTTACCCATAGCTTGATATTTTCTTTGTAGTTGGTCTAATGTTGCATTTGCATTTTTAAGAGCAGTCTCTAAATTAAAATTACCTTCATTAATTTTAGAAACTTCTTTAACTTGCTTAAATTCATTTTCTAATTCATTTGCCAATCTTATTAAATCTTGAATATCTGCCTCTGCTGCTTCTGAATCTAAATCTATTTTAGTCTTAGATAATTTATCTGCTTTCTCAATTAATCTATCTAATTGAGTTGTATCTCCGAACATTTTAGTGACTTTAAAATTGTCCATTTGAGACTGTAAAGTCTTAAATTTACTAATAGCAGTATTAAACTGACCATCAAGCTTTTCTGTAAAATTAACATTTTTGCCTAAATTAGATAAAGCATTTTCTAATTCTCTTGTGCCTTGTATTAATTTGGTCATTTCATTATAAGGAACTGAACTGCTTAAAATATCTCCAAATTTAGTTATTTTAAGATTTCCTAATTGAGTCATTAAACTTTGTAATTCTTGCAGTTGCCCTTTTGTAAGATTAGTCTTGCTACCAAATTCATTTAATTTGCTCTCTGCATTAGTTAATGATTTTTGTACATTATCAAAAGATTTTGCAAATTCTTTAGTTGTTTCTGTTGAAGTTCCGGTAATTTTTATATTAGGGAGCAATTTAGCTATAGTATTTATTTTACCTTCAACAACACCTAGTTCTGATTCTAAAGCTTTAAAAGTTTCTGTTCCAACAGGAGTTTTTCCAAGTTGTTTAATTAAAGCATCTCTTTGTGTTATTGCCTTATTAAAGGCATTTAAAGCATCTGTTTGAGATTTAATACCAGTTGTATTTTGAATCATTCTATTGATTTCTTTATTTACCTGACTTAATCTTGTAGATGCCTCGTCATAAGGTAAATCAAGTAGATTTAATAATTTTTGTTCTAAAGCAGTAACAGGAGCAGTATTCTCTCCTAGTGTTTGTATAACACGTTTATATTCTCCCAATCTATTTAAAGATTCGCTTATACCTGCTTCAATTTTAAAAGATTGCTTATTTGCTTTAGCAACATTATTTAATCTTTGGATTTCTGATTCTGTCTTTTCTATCGAACGATTAAGTTCCATCAACTCTGAAACCGCAGTATCAGAATTAATATTTATTTTTACATTTTTTAATTTTTCATAAGATGCGACTACTTTATCAATATCTGCGACCATTTGAGGACTACCAGTAAATCCTTTATTCTTTAAATCGGCAATCTTTGACCCAATATCTGCTACTTTTTTATATGCAGTTTCAAGTCTTGAATTAAAGTTACCATTTATTTCTATGCTTTTCGCTATATTTTTTACATTTTGTAAGTCAGATAAAAGTGTAGCCATTATCTCATGGGAATTAGATACGTTTAGAATATTGTCTAATTTTGTACCTTTAATTCTATCCATTTCTTTTCTTAAAGCTTCTAATTGAGTAATTTGACCCTCTGTTAGATTCTTGTTCTTAAACATATTGTCTATAGTTTGAGATGTTTTAGTTGCAGAATCTTGCAACTGATTAAATGTTGCAGCCAAACTTTTAGTTATATTTGGTTCAAAATTCTTATTCTTTAATACATCTAACTCTTTAGACACATTCCTAATCTTAACTAAATTTTCATCTAATTGCTTATTTAAAACTGCGTAAGATTGATTATTTGTAGTCTTAGACATTTGTTTTTCTAAAGAAGCTCTTTCATTCATCAACTTATTAAATTGACTCATAGCAGAAGTAGCTTTTGGTATTTCTCCTGACACTTCGCTTATTCGAGTTTTTATTTTAGAAAATTCTTCTTGTGCCTGTGCAAAGGTTAATTTATTTAATCCTTCTAATTTAGCTTTTAAAGAATCTATTTGAGATGTGTCTTTCCCTAAACTTGTAAATTTAGTTCTTAATTCTTCTAATTGCTTCATTGATGCAGATACATTTATTTTGAAAACATCCATTTTTTTATTTCTTTGCATATCTGCTACCAACTTATTATAATCAGAATCTAAATCTTTTATTTTAGTATTAAGATTAATTAAATCTGCTTCTGCTGTTTTACCATTAACTCTTATATTAATATTGCTTAATTCTTTTGCTCTAGTAAATAATTTATCAATGGCATTATTATCTCCGTACCCTTTTGTATATAAAGATTTAATTTTATTTTGAAGGATACTTGCATCAGATTCTGCTTTTCTTATACTCCTAGAAAGATTATCTGATAATTCTAGTTTCTTAAAAGACCTAGAAAGTTCATCTGCCTTAGTAATTAACTTAGACATTTCGGCATATGGCTTATCTGCTTTCAGTATATTCTCAAGATTCGCTTCTTGTTTAAACTTTTCGACTTGATTTTGCAAGGTCTTAATATCCGCTACCTGATTACCTGCAAGTTTACGTTTTCCTAAAGCATTTTCGATAGAAGTTCCTAATTCAGTTACCTTTTTAATTGTTGATTCAAATGAAGAATTCAAACTAGATGTAATATCTGATTTAATATTCTTTTTATTTAAAGCATCAATTTTACTACCAACTGATTCAATATCTTTATTAACTTTTGTTAAATCTTTAGATAAAGCTTTATAAGCCTGTCCTTGATATGTTTGTTTAGACATTTTCTTTTCAAGTTTATCTTTTTCAGATATTAACTTTTTATATTCTGCGACTAATTCTTTTGCACTTTTTGCTTCGCCTTGAAACATTTTAGAATTGCCTTTTGTATTTGAACCCTTAGTCAAGCTATTTATTTGTTCTTTAAGTTTTTCGATTTGTGTAAGCAATTCTTTGTCATCTATTCCAACCTTTATTTTCTTAGCATTTTTTTCTAAATCTGCTATAACTTTCGATAACTCTGATGCTGACTGTCCTTTATCAACGGTTGGATAGACTCTAATTCTTATATCATCAGCCAATTAAATTCACCACCTTTAATACGCATAAGAATTACCACCTATACGAAGTGGTAATTTAATTTTTTATACTACTCTAAGACCCCTAGCTAAAAGTCTTTCTTTTAGTTCCGTAGGAATCATAACGTCTATAGTTGTTTTTGAATTATCAACTACGTTGGTTGCTGGATAATAAACAGGATTATCATCTCTATATCCCGGAGCCCAAACCGTACCTTCTTCCCAACGGTTCAATGGGAAATAATGTGCTCCATGCTTATCTACCCATCCACCATTATCTTGGAATACTCCATCTATTTCCATATGGCTAACTTGTTCGGAAGTAACTATATTTTTAAAATCTCCACTTCTTTCGTACATATTTGGGATTCTCTCATCATATCCTGTTTCTTGCATAAGGACTTCATTCATGATTTCTTCCATTTTTTCTCCTACGCTATCTAACTCATCAGCAACTATTCTTTCTATATGGGCGACAACCTGATCTAAATTATCAAATATCATCTTGTTCGCCTTCTTTTTTAATTTCCTCTATTTCTTTCTTTAACTTTTCACAATCTTTAGTTAAAAGTTCTATTTTCTCTCCCTTTAATAAATTTCTTTTCAATATTAATCCTTTTTCTAATTCGGTTAATTGCTGAGACTGGTTCAATAATACTTCTAGGTATATTTCATCTAATATTTCTCTTACTTCGTTTAATACTAAAATCATATCTTTATTAGGATTATTTAACGCCCCTATAATATTTTCATCAACTTCTATATTTGTACATACAGGGAATAATACATTGTATATATCTTCTATATCTTCTGCATCTAAAGTATGTTCAGTTTTCCCCTCTATAATATCCTCTAATTGTAATCTTATTTCTTCTCTTTCCTCATTTAATATATTATAAACCGTTACTTTTTCTAATTCCCCATTAATTTCTACTACAAATTCTTTTCTCACTTTTTCTAATTTAAAATCGCTTACTTTCATTTTATTTATTCTCCCTTCTAAAAATAGGTAAAAAAAAATGCGTCAACAGAACTTAATCTGCTGACGCTATAAATTATTGTCCAACTTTTTTGTCTATTTCTAATATTAAGTCTTGGTCATCAACTAATATGTCCCAAGTTAAACTAAAGTCTGATATTTCTTGTGCTGAAATTGTTAAGTCAGCATTAGGCTGTGCTTTTGCCTTACTGAATTTTATTGATTTAATTTCTGTACTACCATCTTCATTAACAACTTCAAATGTACCTTCCATTTTATAATATTTACTTGGTATAGTACCTTTAACTTGTATTTTAGTACCAGTTATTTCTCCACCAAGCATTTGAGCTAAGAAGAAGTCATCTATAACTTGAGCATCCATTTGTAATGTTCCTTTTCTTTGACCTGCTATAGTTATACATAAATCCCCTCTTTTATAAGCTTCAAAGTTTTCTGATTCAGTAGTTATATTAAAACTATTAAGGAAATCTATAGTAGTAGTGTCTTCAGCATTAGCCAAATTTGTTAAAGTTAGGTCACAAGCACTTTTTATCGCATATCCCATAATCATTCATCCTTTCTATTTTTTTAATTTAGTTATTTTTTGCCAAGATTTTATTTTCTTAGGACTATATTTTCCACCACTTGCCATTTGCCATTGTTTCTGTTCAGAGCTTCTTAAAGCCTCAACAGAATAACAATCTCTTAGCCACCATATAGTTTTATTTCTTATTTCTTCATAAGAATTAATATTCCTAAAATACATAACTTCTCTGACAACATTTTCAAAAAGAATACTATTATCAACTTTTCTTTTTTGATAATATTCTCTTTGTTTTTGCTTAAATCTTTTAACAAGTTCAGGGTCTCCCTTTAGCTCTGTTGGCTTTTGAGGTTCTTCAAAATGACTCATTTCTAAAATTATTTTACAAAGAATGACGAAATTTTCATCAGTAATAAATGCTATCGGATTTCCTATTCCATCTTTATTTTCTTTTCTACTGCCTTTTTCGTCTATTCTAAGAATATACCTTTTTTCTTCGTCTTGAAAGAATCCCATATCCTCAAGAGATGTATCGTATAATAAAGTTAACCCTCTATAAAAGTCATTTAATATCTTCTTTGATTTATTCATCATTTCCAAAAAAATAGTGAAGAAAAGTTTACTTTCTTCACATACTTCATCATACGACAAGGATAACCCCATATAATATGGTTTTATAAAATCTATGAAATCATAATCATACATAAAATAATCTACGATTGGTTGTTTTATGATTCCCAATGTATATTTTTTTAAGTCTAAAGGAACACCTGTAATATATTCTTTAGTAAAATACATTACATACCTTCAAAATATTCAAGTCTATATACAGACATATATCCTATATAGTCACTAGGAATATTATACATTGGGTAAGTTTGCTCTAATGTTGGGAATCCAATAGCTTTTAAATTTTTATTTTCTCTAAGCATTTGTTCTATTCCCTTATATATTAAAATATCTCTCAAACCATTTAATGTAAATCTACAATCTTTATGACATAATACGCCAACTTCAAACTTAAATTGCTGTATTTTATTGCTTTGTCTATATACTCCTGTATAAGGAAAGTCTCTATATATATTAACAAATAAAGAAACATCTGATTCCTTCATTACTTCCGGAGCCTTTTTGTTTATAAATACTTTTTTCTCTTTAAGTTTTTTAATTGGATTTTCTAAATCCTCAAGCTTATATATGTCTCTTTCTTTTTCGTTGTTATAATATATCAATTTATTTATTTTATCATCTAACATTATTTCATTTGAGAGTTTAATCAAATATTTATTTGGAAATTGTTCTATCATCTTAAACACCTCTCACAGTAATAACAAACATATCTATTGTTTCTTTTGTTTTCTTATCTCTAGCAATAAGCATAATGTTATCTCCTATTGATTCAATATTAGATGATTGTTTAATAATACATTTATTATTCTCTTGTTTTATAATACTTGTATTTGAATAATCTGTATCTAGTATAAATTCTATTTCTTTATCTGTGTCGACATTGTATTCGTTTTCTTCGCCTAAATAAATGTAATCTAATCCCATCACGTTATCGTCTTCCTCAACATTTTTTTCTCCCACTATATTGTAGGCTATTTTATTTTCGCAATCGTCTTCTAAAATACGAACTGTTTGTTGAGTTAGTGCTTTTATCAACCCATCAGCACCACTATATCTACCATTAAATTCAAAATCATTTATATGTGTAACTCTAAATACTGTTTTTCTAGTTAACATTACTCTTGTCCCAGTATCAAATGTTCTTGTAATTGGGTTTGAGCCTATGAATATATGCCTTTTAGCATCTCCTATATCTACATATCTAGTTTGGTTAACACCATCGCTATACATTGTTAGGTTTAATATAGAAACTGGGATAGGATATACTATGCCATTATAAGCATAATTAATAATTTGATTACATCTTCTAGCTACAAAATGTAAATAAGCACCCATTTCATGATGCTCTTTAAATATAATTAACCAATAACAATTATCAAAGAAACAATAACACCCTATGTCAACATTAGTGTCAACAGGGAAATATATTTCTTTTTCATCTAATGATGTTTGGTCATTATCTGTTATATTATTAACTACTGCCATAACAGTTTTTGTATTTTCTGTTATAAGCACTTCATCGACATCCGTTACTTGTATATCTATTACTGTGGGTGACCTATATAGCATTTTTTCGAATGTTAATTTAGCCGTTGCTCTTAATTTTTCTCTTTTATTATTTTGACCACGTAAAGTAAAAGTTTTGTATTCATCTAAAAACTTACTCAAAACCATAATGCCCTTCGTAAGTGTAATCGACTTTCATCTTTCGAAAATCTTCTTCGTGAAGCTTCTTCAATGTCATTAAATTTTTTAATAAATTGGCATTTGAAGTTTTCTTAAAATCGTGGTCTGTAATAATATTTCTTAAATTATCTTCACTATTTACAATTCTTTGTAACCATCTACATACCATACCCAAAGCAAGAATTTCTATTTCTCTTTCAGTTAGATCAGCTTTAATATAACCCGAAACTCCATCATCTTCGGAAACGATAGTTAAATCCTTTTCACAAGTGTCGAATTTTATAGTCGCTCCACGAAGATATCTGGTCATTGTTTTCATTTGTATTTCTTCAGGTGCTAAAGCCAATCCGTCATCTTCAACTTGGTTTAAAAAAACAACAAATATCTTCTCTATTGGAGTACTCATATTAACACCTTCTAATTTGATTTAAATATATAAGCATTATTAAATTTGCTTTCGATTGCAGAACGCTTACCCATAGAATCAAATTCATTTAAGTGAGCTAAATAAACTGCTCTTTGGCATAATCTTTTAGCTAATTCAGGGGATTCGTTTTCAAGTATTCCCGCAAATTCATCAACAGTACTATTTTCTAATACTTCATCTAAGTAATCCAAAGTAAGAACTTTGTCTCTATATATTTTAGTTAAATCTAATATGTCGAGTACATCTTTTAATTCATATTCATCACTATATACATCTACTATTGATAAAAATAATTTTCTTATAGTTGGAGAATTTTTCATTTTTAATAATAAATCTAATCCTACTATGGCTGTTTCTCCGGGTTCATTCATTCTTATAGAATCATAACCATTTTCATAAATAAATGAGCCATTAGTTAAATTCATTACTTCTATGTCTATTTTAGACGCTTCTCTTTTTAATTCTCTTATCATTTCTGCTCTTGTTCTTTTTTTTGCTTTCTTTGTTTCTTCAACTGTTTCCTTCCCTAAATTAACTTTTTCCTCTACTTTTTTATTTGCCATTTACTATCATCTCCCTATTTATATTTACTAAGCTATATCATATCTACCGAAGTTAACTGCTTTTACAACACCTATATGTACTCTTCTAGTGAATAGATATTCGATTTCTCTGTCATTTCTAGCACCAGATTTATCTTCTAGTACAAATGCTTTTCCTTCAAAACCAACCATTATAGGTTTAGTCATTCCACTTGGAACTATGTATAAATGTTCATCGTCACCTAAACCAAATTTACCAGTTTCTTTATTGAATGTATTTTTTAATTCTACGCATTTCATACCTTCGAACATTTTTAAGTAACCATTGTTTCTTAAATCTTCTCCGTCTAAAACGAATCCTTCTAATGCAGGTATTTTAGCTAATGCAGTTTTAGTACCATATATAACTGGGTCTCCTAATCCTAAGCCGTCTACTTTAGCACATAATAAAGATAAAGCATCTCTAGTCACTGTACCACTTTCAACTAAGTTAGCATGGCATTGACCATAAGCACTAACAAAAGCGTTACCTATTCTTCTAACCATATCTTGTTGAGTAGATTTTTGAACTCTATCTACTAATTTTGCTAAATCTATTCTTCCTGCTAACCAAGCAGTAAATGGAGCATAGATTTTTACACCTAATTCACTAGCAGTCATAGGAACTTTTCTGTTCATTAATTTTTGTCTTAATAGGTTGTTATTATCTGTTGCAACTACAGATACTTCAAATAATCTATCGTCTTCTACTGTAAATTCAACAGTGTCTCCTAATTCAAAATCTCTGAATTCACAGAACGGTTCGAATACCTCTCTTAAAACACGAGAAGTACTTTCAGTTAATATTTCTGATAATATTGCGAATACTTTATATTTGTTATCTTGGAAAGTATAATAATCCCAAGTTCCACCCATTTCGTTTAATACTAATTTTCTTAATTTGTCTTCAGCAGTATTTAAATCGTATGTATCAGGGTTTCCGTCTAATATATCTATTGCCATTTGAGCAACTTGACTTCTTTTTTCCACTATAATCATCCTTTCTTTTATTTATTTTCTTATGCGTGTAAACATACTTCTATCATAGTTGAAGGTTGTCCTTCAAAATCTATACCTACTCTTCTAACTAAGAACATACCATTATCGGCATCTTTAACATATTTTCCTAAATTTCCAGTATCAGGACTTAATTTATCCCCTACTGCTAATCCTTCTGGTAAGAAAGCGTTAGATATTGTGTAAACATCTCCATGTCCTAAATATTCAAATCTACCTCTTTCACCTGCTAATAGTTGGAAGTCTCTTTCATCCATTTGATTATCATACATCAAAACAGAACAATCAACTATAGCAAGTACATCTCCATCTGCAACTTGACCAACTTTGTAAAGTTCTCTTTCTCCATTTTCAGCAAAACCTTTAACACCGACTACCATACCATTTTCTAACACTTGTTCGCATATACCATTTATAGGATTTGGATATGGTTGTCTATCTTTTCTCATTATTGCTCTCATAACTGTTCTTATCACACTTATTCACTCCTTTTAATTTTATAAATTTTCAAATATACCACCATAAGGAATATGAGTATCTCCCTTAGTTGGCATGTGTAAACTAGGCTCTTGTTCTGGTTCTTTAGGTTGTTTATTTTGCATATTTTCAAATGCTTTTTTACCATATAATGTAAATAATTTATTGTTTAATTCTTCTACATCAAATTCTCCATTTAAACATTGTTCTTTCATTTCTTTAGTTTCTTCTTCGTCAAATGAGAATTTAGCTAGAACTTCTTCAACCTTTTCTACAAATTTTTCTTGTTCTGCTTGAGCCTCTTTAGCTTTTAATTCCTTAACTTCTTCTCCTAAAGAGAATACAGTTTCATTAGCATTTTTTAATGCTTCTTTAGTTTCTTCTAATTCTTTATTAACACCTTCTAAATCATTTTTAAAAGTGTCGACAACTGTTTTGGCTTCTTGACCAACCTTTTCCATTTCTGCATTAAAAGTAAGTTCTGCCATTTCTTTAGCATCTTCTTCATCTAAGGCAAAATTAGCAGATTCATCAACTTTTTTCTCTCTCCACTCACTTATATATTCTTTTTTATTATCAAAGTCTAAAGTAAGAGTATCTTCTTTTACAGAATAAGGAACACCATAGTATTTATAGCCATCATTTCCTTGAACTACTACTACAGAATCATCAGGGATAGTATCTACATAGTAAAACTCTCTAGTTTGATATGTTTCTCCCCAAGAGTATTGTTTTTCTATTAGTCTATTACTTAGTTGTTCTCTTATTTGTAACGCCATACTTCTATTAGAAAGAGAATATTTGTTAGTGTTATCCATACTTTCGTCTCCTTTCACATTTTGTTCTATATTGTTCAAAAAATTAATTAAATCTTTTTCAGTTTTTATTCTTGTAAATTCAAGAGTTGCATTAGCACCATCTATTCCGGGAGCATAATCGTCACCTAATATAGTAACTCCTAAAAATTCAAATTTAGATATATTTAAAACTCCACTATATTTATCTTTTTCGCTTTCGAGTATATTGATTTCCATACTTACAGATTTATCTCCTTCTTTAAGAAGATTATAAGCATCTTTGCAGTATCTGTTCCATATAGTACCTGTAGCAGTAAGATACTCTTTTCCGTTTTCGCCTTTTTCGTAAGAAAGGTCAAAGTTTTGGGAAAAAGTTCCTATAGGTTGTTCTATATATTTAATCTCATAACTTCTTTTACCATTGACAACTTTTGGAACAAGTATCATTTCATGTTCTCCAAAGTCTAAAGGTTCGCCATTTTCATCATACTTAACATATGCTAATATTGGTTTATCATAAATTGATGCTTTAGCTTCTTCTATTGCTTCTTTTGAAAAACTTGTTCCTTTTGGATTAACTCCTTCATGTAAGATTTGCATTTTAACACTTGGATTTGATTCATTATTTTCTGAAAAGTTTAAGAAATTTTCTTCTAAAGTCATAGAACATGGTATTCTAATTATCAAAGGATTTCCTCCTTTCTTTAAGAATTAAAAACACATATATAATTCATCACTTATTATATATTCTTTTTTTTCATCATCTGAAAAAAGTAGATATTTATTTGAATTTTCAAATACATAATGCATTTCTTTGCCCATTTCTTGTATTAAAATAAGCTCAAAACCTAATCTTTTTAATTTTTCTGCACCATCTCTTGTATTTGCTATTATATATCTTCCCATGTTATTCACATCCATTTCCTAGATATAAGACACCGTTTCCTTGTGCCTTCGTATCTATATCATTGAGGAAATTAGTACATTTGATAAGTCTTGCCCACAATTCCTCTTCAGTTGGCTTTGTACCATAAGTTTTAACAAAATCTTCTTTAATCAATGCTAACGCTCCTGAAACGTGTGGAGTAGCCTGAGAAGTACCACTTGTCGTTGCATATCTATTATTCTTATAAGTCGACATTATATTGACACCATATGATACAACATCTATTTCCGAATTTGTATTACTGAATTTTGCAATATTGTTGTCTCTATCCACTGCTCCGACTTCTATTACTTCATGATAATTTCCAGGAAAATTAATCTCATCTGTATCTGCACTTCCATCGCCATTATTACCACTAGCACAACAAATACATATTCCTTTATTTGTTGCCTTTTTAACAACATCATGTAAAGAATCGTCATCTGCTTTACCACCTAAAGACATATTTATAATATCTACATTTTGTTCAATGGCATATTCTAATCCTTTTACTATACTAGGAAATGCACCGTCACCAAATCTATCTAAAACTTTTACTATTAATAAATTACATTCGGGTGCAACTCCAGTAATTCCTTTTTCGGCTCTATTACCTGCTATAATACCTGCTACATGAGTTCCATGACCATTCCAATCAGTAAAATCATCTTCTTTACCTTCACTTGTAAAGTTTTTACCACCAATTATTCTGTCTTTTAAACATACATGACCTGTATCTACTCCTGTATCTAATATAGCTACAGTTATACCTTTACCATAAATTCCTTTATTCCAAAATGATTCTGCTCCTAACAGTTTTATATTAGAAGGAATTTTATATGGTATATCATCTTTTATCTCCCCTAAAGAACAGGGAGTTAATTTAAAATCACTCATCTGTATCACCTTTATTCATTTGGATTTGTACTGCTATTATTAGCATTAGATTCTCCTGTTTCTGCTTTGCTAGGTCTGCCTCCCACTTCATTGCCAACTTGAGTATATGCAGTTGATAATGGTAACATTTTAGATGCTATATCTTCTAATTCTTCCGATTCTATAGTGCTTAACGCTCTTAAAGGAGTTAATCCTATAGTACCTAAATATTTCCATTTAGGAGAATAAACAGTTAAAGCATTTCTTTGTCTTTCTGCTTCTAATCCTTGATTATATTCGTTAGTAGGTATAAATTCTAAGAACCAATTTGAAGTCGCTCTAACGCTTCTCATATGGTCATTAACCCAATTTTCTATTTCTTTTTGTATTCTTAAAGGCATTAAAGTATCTATTGTAAATCCTATACTTACTGCTTCTGTATTTGTTGTATTGCCATTGAATAAGTTGTCATTTACACCACTAGAATCATATATAGTTGTCTTTGTCTTTTCTTTAGCTTCAAGTATACTAGAACTATTTCCATCGCTAGATATTAATTTCAAATCTAAAGGAGAAGTTAAAGTACAATAACCATAAGGAACTAAACTCTTTAATGAATTATGATAGTTTAATATTTTCTTTCTTTCCATTTTTAATTGACCTCTATCGTCAAGCTCAGGTTTTTGATGTAATAATCTAAAACTATCTATATAGGCATTTAAATTAACTAAATCTGATAATTCTTCTAGTGACGCTAAACTATCAAATAAATAAGAATAATACGGAGTACCTTTTTCTTGCCATTCATCTAATGTAAAAGCCATATAAGAAACTTCTGTCATTTGATACCATGAATTTTTTATAATTCTTCTTTTATCTAATTTACCTTCTTGATACTCCCAATATAAATTTTGTATGTCTTGTGGGAACGTATAATAATTAGTAGAATTTAAATATCCTAAATTTATAGCAAATTTAGAGACCATATTACCAGTCTTTTGGGTTATCATACACATCTCTCTAGGAAATTTAAAAAATAAGTAATTATTTTTACCTTTAACTAAAGATAAATAAATTTCTCCATATTCTATAATATCCTGTGCAATCCATTTACAGTTATATTTTAGGTTGTATTTTTCTACTTGTTTTGAAGCTTTTCTTCTAGCTTCTTTTATACTTTCTTCTGTTTTATACTTACTAGCATCTAACGGCATTATATAGTGGTCATAAGTAAGTAAATTAGATTTATAGGTAATTAATTCCTTTAACTGACCGTTCTTTTTAGTAAGCATATCTCCTATTTTTTGGAGTTCTGTTTCTGTATATTGATTATTTGTTTGATTACTTAACATTTTTCTTATATTATTTTTAACTCTTACACTATTGTCTCTTATTGTTGAAATTTGTGAATTATAAGTTTTTAAACTGTACAACAGGTCTTCGGAAAAATCATAAGCATCATAAGAATCAATATTTTCTTTTTTTACATCTTCACTCAAATATATCAACTCCTTATATTGAATTTAATCTTTTATATTCGTGTATTAATTTTTTGACATAATTAAATATACTATTTGGGTCTTTTCTCTGTCTTTCTACTTCATGCCAGTTCATTTTAGTTCTGGAATGATAATCTCCATGACCTCCACAATGTACATAACCATTAGGAACACCCATTCCAATTTCAGTTCCATAATATATACATATATCATTATCTCTAAATGTAAACATTAATTTTAGTAAGTTTTTAATTTTATCTACATTAAAATTACAATCAACAGATATTCTAGTCATGTCATGATTATCTAGGAAAATAACTGCATTATTTATATCATTTCTAATTTCATACCTACTATTGTATAATATTTTATTTTTTATCCACCCTGCTTGTTCGAAATTGAATGTTTTCATTCCTGTCTCTTTAGCGTATTTATTACTTATTTCAAAATCTTCCCAACACTCTCCGACTAAATAAGCGTTTGGTTTTATTTTGTATACCTCATCACAAAACCACTTCCAAAACTCTATTGGGTCACCACTAGCATATTTAATTGCGTCAAGTCTAAATCCATCTACCTTATGCTCTATCAACCAAAACTTTATCAATACCTTTATTAAAGTTCTGACTTGTGCTGATTGATTATTCAGTTGAGGCATTGTGTAATACCATTTTGCTTGATAATATTGACCAGTATCATTACAAATTTTCCAAGTGTCGTCTACTTTGTGATTACTCCAAAAATAACAATCATTTTTACCTTGAATAGATTCTTTAAACATTAAATGTTCTGAACTTGTATGACATAATACTAAATCTAATAAAACTTCTAACCCATTCTCATGTGCTTTCTCAATAAAATTATCAAAATCTCTAAAACTACCATATTCTTTTTTAATGTCAAAATGATTGATAATGTCATATCCATGCTCTGTTGGACTTGGGAATATAGGAGTTAACCATAAAGTAGTAACTCCTAATTCTACAAAGTACGGTATTTTATTTGCTAAATCTTGAAAGTCTCTACAGAATGCTGGAAAATATATTTCATAAATTATTCTTTTCTTATTCTGCATAATAATAACCAATCCTTTCTTTTATTTTATTTCGTTCTTCATATGTCATATTATTTTTACATCTTCACTCAAATATATTAACTCTTTATATTAATTCTAATCTTTTATTTGTTATTTCTACTGCTTTAGGGTTTAAATCGCATCCTATATAATTTCTGCCTAATTCTTTAGCTACAACTAAACTTGTACCACTACCACAGAAGAAATCAGCAACGATATCCCCTTCATTAGAAGATGATTTAATTATTCTCTCTAATAACTCTTTGGGTTTTTGAGTATCATATCCTAATCTCTCTTTGCTTGAAGGAGATAAAGGTTTAATATCCCATACATCGGTTATATTAGCTCCTTCTTTCTTAGGAGTATAATAATAAACTTTGTTACCATCTTTATCTCTTCTACAAGTACGAACACATAATTCTCCTTTTTCGTTTCTATGCCTAAATTCTTTTAGTGTTCTTTCAGTATAAGGTTGATATTGTGTATTATAAACATACTTATCTCCATTAGAATATCTTAATATATTGTCATGTTTACAACTTATGTCTTTGCTCCTAGATTGTCCTCCGTAATTCCAAATAATATCATTTCTGAAATTATCAATTCCAAAGATGCAATCCATATCCACTTTTAAATAATGAACTAATCTATAATCACATTGAAGATAAATTAACCCTGTATCTTTAAGGACTCTTTTCATCTGAAATAATCTTGGTCGATACCATTTCATAGCCTGTGTTACCGTTCCTAGATTATCATTATAATCTTTAAAATTTTTACCTGTGTTATAAAGAATATCGCAATATATAAGGTCAATAGAGCCAGTAGGTAGTTGCTCTAACAATTCTAAATTGTCCATACAATAAACTTTATTTAATTCCATATCATCACCTCGTTATACGAAAAATAAGATATCATCATCGTCATCACCGAAACCTTCTTCTTGTGCGATTAAATTACTCAAGAATACGGCATATCCTAATGAAGAATATCTATCTTTTCTATTTGCCCCTCTTTCAAAAAGTTTTATTTTTCCTTCTTTACTTTCATGGTTCAAACTTATCATTTCGTTAACCATAATAGTTGTTTGAACAAACGGAGCAAGGTATCTAGCTTCTCTATAAGCCGCCTCTTCTAAGTCTAAATCTAAACTAGCCACTTTTTCAGTTACTAATATTTTTGCTTCTCTATCATTCATAGGAAGTATTAAATCTTTATCTGCTAATAATTTTCTTACGCTTACTGCTATTCTACTGTTGACTTCGCTGTTAGGTTGCATTGAATAAACAAAAGGTAAGCCAGTTCTTTTAGATAAATCATCGACTCTATTATCTTCATTAAAACAAGTAAATCCATCATATCTTACTCCCCTATCTTCATCATAGTTACTTTCTCTAACGAATTCCCAAACTGCTTCTCCAACACCAGTTGTATCTATAATAAGTTTATCTGCACCGAAATCATAGAATAATTGTTTTATTCTTATAGCCTGTTGTTTAGCCGCCATACCATTGTGTGCTTCCATATATACAACATGGCGTTTAAACTTACCTCTATCAGGTATCATTCTCATCAATAAGAAACTGGAGTTATCGTTTGCTACGCCTTTAGCTAAGGCGATATCACAAGCCATAATTCTTATCTCACCGTTAACTCTAGGCATATACCATGATTGTTCGGATTTCTTCTTCTTCTTTTCTGCTATCCATTCTTCAGAAGTAGGAGGATAAAATACATCAAGCGTATCTCTACAAGGATTAATGATGGAAGATTTAAAGAAAGCATCATCGGCTTCATTAAAGAATACTGCACAGTATTCCATTAAAAAAGATGCATAGTTCATACCTTCTGCATCCATTTCTCTTTCCATTTTCTTTTTAGTATTTAATCCATGTTCCAAAGAACAGGTAAAAGGAATATTACAGGCAAAGGAATCAAATTTGGTTAGCATATCTTTAACTGTTGTTTTCCACTTAGAGTAACTCCAATGGTCTGAATACCATGCAGAACTTAGATATAACTCTTTATTTTCTTCACGATAAAAAGAATATCTAGGATTAGTTAAATATCCGGCTTGTCTTGGAACTGCCCCAAATGGAGATAAAACACTTCTAACTATTGTTTCATTTATCATACGGAACTCATCCATTACTAAAACATTACATCTTGCACCTCTTGAGTTCTCTGAACTGGCAAGTACTTCTATAGAAGAACCATTTTTAAATGGTATTAATACTTGATTAGAGTTGCACTTAATTCCTCTGTAATCTATTTCTTTTCTTAAAGCATATGATTGGGGATATAATATACCAAGTATCTTCTCGGTCAGTACTTTCTCTGCTTGTTTCTTTTGTTTAGCACAGACTATAACCTTAGTTCCGGGTTTTAATATACATATAACCGTACAGAATACTGCCGTAAGAAATGACTTGCCCAGACCCCTCGATGCAATAAATACGAACTGGTCACTTTTCATCATAAAATACAATAATATCTGTTGAAATATATGTAATTTATATTTCAAATAATCCATAGCAAATCTATGAGGATTAGCTAAATAAAAACAACCCCAATATTCACCTATTCCTATAAGCAAATCTTCTTTGGAGTCTCCTGTTAAATTACCTCTATCCTCATACTCGGTTTCCATATATTTTCTTTCTTCCATTAGCTATCACCATTCTTCCTCTTCGCCTTTTCCTCTTCTTCTTCCTCCTTAACGGCTTGTATAGCTCTCTCAATTTTTTCATCTAATTGTATTCCTGCATCTCCTTCTTCTAAAGAGTAATTAGCTGAACCAAATCCTAAAGCTACTGCTAATGGTTTGAATAAAAACCTCATTATATATCTTTCAATCCAATCAACATCTTGATATTCTTTAAGTCTCTTAACTATTGGTTTCTTTAATTCATATATCTTCATCATCATACCAAATATATATTTTTCATCATCTTCGTCTTTATTTTGATTAGGTTGTATATTTGCATCTGCCCTACTTTTAGAAAGCAGTTTTGTATACATATCGTACGTCTTGTCATCACCTTTTAATCTAGCTCTTTCTCTAAGAAGCTCTGTCATACTTAAATCTTTAAGTATCTTTTTAGTTGATAAGTCTTTAGGTTTATACTCTTCCATATATTCAGAATAAATATATTCTAGTTGTTGATATTCTCTTTTGGTAAATCCATCTCCCCATTTCATAACTATATCATTGTTAACAACTAAATCCTCTATATTAGGCTTTGAGTGCATTTCATTAAACATAGGACTATCTAATGAACTCAAACTTCTAAGGATAGAATTAGTATTTATTGTTTTCATATAATTTAAAAACAAAGAACCATCTTGACCTTCAACTCTATTAACTATTCCTTCATCAAATACAATATCTAAGTTATCACAAGTTCTTCTTAAAGCTAGTAATTCGTCTCCGTCACATTTAGCTAAAAAGAAATTATATCTAATATTCATACAGTTTTTACAGATAAGGTGTCTTTTTTCATTAGAATACATAAGGCTTTCTGAACCATAGAAATCCCTAGATACAAATTTTTCCTCTCCACAATAAGGGCATACTCTCTTAGCTAATTTTTGCGATTTTTCCTTTTTCACTTTATCACCTCTCTTGTTATAAAAAAATAACTACCCCGAAGGGTAGTTATTAAATGGTTTGATAATAATAGATTATCAATATATGATTTTATTTCCTTATTAATGGGTATGGTTACGAGGAATAGCAACCATACCACTAACAAGGGAGATATATGTTAGTCTAAATAAAGACTAAAGAGAACCCATGTTCCGCCAATAAACATGGATTCTATTAACCTTTATTCTATTCAAAATGAAATGATATGAACTCGCATTTTTATGTAAAAAGAATTAATCTTCTTTTACCTCTGTATTTGTTTTTGTTACTTTTGTTTCTTCTTTTTCTTCTTTTTCTTCTTTTTTATCAGACACATTTAATTCGTCTATTATTTCTTTAATTAATTCATCATCGTATAAGTCCGTATTTATCAAGCCTTTTTCTAAGGCTTCATCATAATCATAAAACGTTAAACAAGTTTCACAAGCATCTAAATCTTCTTGTGTTAATTTTGTGTCTTCTAAAAGTCTATCGTTTAACTTTTTCTCTAATTTCTTCCAATGATTTAACGAACTTAACATTTCTTTTGCATAACCACCAGTACGTCCACCTATTCCATGAAGTCCAAATGTAACTAAATCCCCTGCCGTTCTAACTTCTCCACAAGCATATATATGTACTGCCATACTTGATACTTCACCCATTCCATGAGTATATACAGGAGCAATACAAGTCTCTAAAGAGTTCATTATTGCACAACCATCTATTACACTTCCTCCCGGAGAGTTTATTGTAATATTTATTGGTTTATAAGGCATTTGATTTTTCTTATTCAAAGTTTGATTCTTATTATAAACTTCCATATCTTCATCGTTTATTTTTCTCAAGTGGGCGATTATTTCTGTTGCCATTTCGTTTGTTATCTCTCCACTAATATATAAATCTCTACTTAATTCTTCTTCTTTATTCATCATATCATAATCCTCCACTAGACTTTAATATTATAGATGCATTCAACGCCTTCGTCATTAACTATTAATAACTTTTGACTAGGGGGAGAAAATAATCTCTTCCCATAAGCATAGGCATCTGTACCACATAAACTTCCATTTATAAAAACTTCTGATGTATTATCAATATAATTACATTGAGAATGTAAGTGCCCCATGCATACATAATCAACATTTCTACCACTTAGGATTGCACTTAAATCAGGAGCAACACCTTTTCTTTTTTCTTGGTGTCCATGAACTCCGACAAAGTCATTTCCCATAATGTTTTTATATATAATATCTGAATTTGTTTCACTACTATTGATAATAACATTCTCATTATCTCTTAAAAGAAGCATAACATATTTTTCTATAAGAATTGTAAAATTATCACTATCTTTAGATAAGTCTTTTAATCCTGTTCTTTCATGATTTCCAAAAGTAAATGTAACCTCTATTGGAACAACTTTCGATACTGCCTCTATAAACTTTGAAAGAAGTTCACTTACTTCATATATTTGAGTAGATAAATCTTCTCTATTTTCCATTTTAATAATAGTGTGAATTTCAGAAGATATTAAATCTCCTAAACAGAATATATTTAATTTACTTACACCATTTATTTTACAACGTTTTATAACTTTACCTGCCAATTCAGAAACCCTACTATTTGCTATTTCTGAATTGAATTTATTAACTTTGTTGTCAACTTCTATTCCATAATGCCAATCAGATAACATTAATACTGCTTCATTCGATTTATCGCTAAACTCAATCTCCCTTAGTTGAACAGGGTCGCTGCTTGATATTTTATCTTCTAATTTCTTATAGAAATCTTCTACTCTTGTTAGTTCTCTAAGTCTCTCATTTACATATCTCTTTTCATCAGATAATAAAATTCTTTGTTGTTTTAATTCTAATATTTTTTTTATCGTTTTTTCTGAATCATCTCTTACAGACTTATGTTTCGTTTCTTTAAGGTATTCATCATAAATCTGCATTCCTCTTGCCCATCGTCTTAAAGTATCTTTATGTAAACTTATTCCTAGACTATCTATTATATCTTCCCAATTTACTTCATCGTCCCCACTTAATTTTTGTAGGGACAATTTAATCATTTGTTCTTTTTGTTTCGTATTATACTTTTCCATATTAGTCATCTTGTTCTACTGATTTTATTTGCAAATCGAATAAGTTTAAATCTGAACAATCTACTAGGAAATTAGTAAGTAATCTAAATTGAGAAAGAGGAAGTTTTATATTTAATTTAAGTTGCAACTCTTGTTCTTCTTCTATATCTTCTAATACTTTATCTAAGTTTCTTGTATACAAAGGTAACAATTCTTTATCGTATTCAATAACCTGTTTTCCATTAGAACCTTCCTCTATACTTGCATTTTTAAAATCTAATTGTAACACTTTTTTCATATTATATCTCCTTTCTATACTCTTATACTTGAATATCTATCACTATTTAACGTATCCAACATTAAATCCATACCATTTTTACCACTCATAATGCTTTTAAATATCATTGGAGTACAACCACTTACATAAGTAATATTATCTGCTCCTAAATCTGATATATTATTTCTCCTAGAACATACATTCCAATAAACTAAGTTTGGCATTGTATATCCTTCTTTTGCCCATTCTTTTCTAATACGTTCCATTAATGTTTCACTATCGTTACATCTAGTTCCTTCATTAAATTCCATATCAGAAATTATAACAATGTGTTTAGGTAAATATTCTTCTGATAAATTACTTTTCTTTAAAGTTTTTAATATTAAATCAAATACTGCTTCTATATTAGTATCCTCATAAAGAACATTTTTTACTGCACTTAAAGCTTTCTCAGCTATATTATTACCTTTTATTTCCACCAACTTAGGAGTTCTACTAAAGCTAATATAGTGATTATGAAAATCTCCAAGATTTCTCTCTGCACAATATATTCCTAAAGAAACTGCTACATCTATTGGAATTACGCCACCATTTAAATTCCAAGTCATTGACCCTGAATTATCTATTACTGGTAATATACTACAAGGTTTCCCATCAAAATAATCAGGTAAATTTTTCCAATATTTATCAAGTACTTTTCTTTCATGAGTCTCACAATTCCAAACATTTCTTATTATGTCATATGGATATAAAGTTTTAGCATTTATTTTGCTATTTTTATTATCAATAAATTCTACATATCTAGTACATAATTCCTCGTGTCTTAAAAAAGCATCTCTGTATTTTAATCCTGCTTTACTAGGTAATTTATCAAATTCTATTTCATTATATCTTTTTTCACTTAATAAATTTTCAACAATTTTTATTTTATTTCTTATACTAGATAATGTCTTTCGATACTCTCTATTAGTAAGAGAAAGCCTTTTAGCTAACTTTCTAGCAAGTCTCCTAGAATCACTAGAACTGGCATTTTCACTAGGCAACCATTTAGCTAACAATGTTGGTTGATTAGTTCTGCAATCATCTATTAATGTTTTAGCTATTAAGTTTATCATCTTATCTTCACACTTAGTATCAAACAATATTAATAAATCATCATATCTACCATAAAAGGAGATTAAATCTATATTTTTTTCAATTAAATAAGGATGAGAATTCGCTAAAGATTTAAGAATAATTCTAAAAGTTCTTCTCTCTCCTAATCCACCTCTTACATCTCTGATGTAAAATAATAATTTCATTGCTAACAGTTTGTCTTCTCTTAAAGCATCATAAAACATATCTAATATGTCTTCTTCGCTTTTCCCTCTTGACGCTCCACCAAAAGCAAATAAATCATAACATTTATTCAAAGTACTTTTATGTGTTAAGCCACCATTTTCTGTGTATGTATAATTAGTTGCTTTTTTTAATTCTTTAAGTAACGTTTTATTCATATTATCACCTCTCAAGATACTATTTTAATTATGCTGTTCATATCTTTTTTATATTAAAGGAGAGAGTGGGATTCGAACCCACGGATGCTTTTTACGGCATCACATCTTTAGCAAAGATGAACCATAAGCCACTCGGACACCTCTCCATGCAAACCCCTCAAAAGAGGGGCAGAAAGAAGGTAAAATGTTTAATGTTCACAAGGGAAGGATTTGAACCTACATCTTTAGAATTAATCTAACGAGTTCCCATTACTCCACCTTGTCATATTAGGACTACCTTTCGTTCAGTAGTCCTATAGGAGGTATTGCAAGACACATTCTTACATATCATTAAATCAAAGGAGGTATTTATAAAAATTCTATTTAGGTTGATATAAATTGTTTTATTTTTCTTCTTGTAAAATAAGGTATTTAAAAATTGCTGTATGTGTCTTTAAGTATAATAATATAATTGAAAGGGGGTTATATCATGAGGATACAATAGGACTTGAACCTATAACTCTTTCCCGACAAGTGTTTTGCCTGTTAAACTATATATCCATATTCGCTAGGCGATTTATATTTTCTATACTTGTATTAATATTTTAATTCCCTGTATTCCTTTAATATTGCAGTAATCGCCTAAGTATAATAAAATTGGAGGATAATATGAAAAATGTACTAGACACTTCATCATTATATGTTATTAACAGTAACACAAATATGTAAGAAATTGCTGTATGTGTCTATTAATCCATATTATCCAAGACCTCTAAGTTTTATTATTTAAAACGTTTAGTTATATATTTAGTTAATCCTACAGTTGGAACAGTAACTTCTTCTGTTCTTTCCCATTCTACAACTTCACCAAATCTATTAGTCATTTTACCTTTTCTAGGACTTAATTTTTTAGTTCCTATTTTTATAAAACCTAATAATTTAAATTCTTCACCATCTGCTATGGCATCTTCTACAACATCTTTAAGAACATCATACATTTCTTCTACTTGTCTTTGAGAATAATCGCATTTATCTGCTACTCTTTTTATTAAATCTTTCTTTTTCATCTTTTCCTCTTCCTTTCTTTTCCTCTCGGTGTTTTTTTCTACAATCCGAGCAAATACTCATATATACTATTTCTCCATTCTTTACAGAATGTTTATTAAAATGCTTTACCAACTTATTCTCTCCACAACAGGAGCATTTCTTATAAGTTCCCTTAACTAAATTCATATAATAATATTGTTCTTCGTATTCGTCTAT